>ERZ794946.78-NODE-78-length-61140-cov-104.888581_pt1 | contig 61140 bp, 40 predicted proteins | sample MGYA00433072_ERZ794946 | MGnify/ENA primary metagenome ERZ794946 (study PRJEB30137, sample SAMN04331413) | food metagenome | isolation source: Y3 must sample point D1 replicate A | place: Australia: South Australia | collected 2014 ...
GTTGCTGTTGCTGTTGCTGTTGCTGTTGCTCCACTTTTTGTTCTTCACAGTTGGCATAATGAAACGAAGCATGATGCGGCAGTGATGTACTGTGGACGCTGTCGAACCAATTTGTGGGTAAGTTTAAAAGACTTTCCCGAACCTGAGATCTTGCGGGCTCCGGCAGCGAATTTGCTGTGAACTTCGATATCAGCGAGTAGACTTTCTTGACTGTGCCGACCACCTCCATTTTCACCACAATAGACTGCTCGCTGGCGTTGACCTGCTCTGAGGCATCAAAAAACTCCTCATCGTCGTCGTCTTCGTCTGACGATGTCTCGTCCTCGCCAGCTCCAGTGGTCGTCCTAGCATTTCCATCTTGCTTGTGCAAAGGATGCACCTGCTCCTTTTCAACAAGGTCCTGTAAACACGAGATTTTATCGGAAAGCTGCTTATTGGCCAGCTTTAAAAGATGCAAGCACGTTACAAGCCTCTTCTTAGACTCGATGGACATGTTCAGCTTGTACTCTTTCAAGTTGTCCTTCCCCTTGGCAATCGCCCGCGACAGCTTCTGTCTCTTGTTGGTGAAGAACTCATCGTCGTTGTAGTCGTAATCATCATGCTCGTCATCGTCATCGTCTAGCAGCCTCCCTATTGATTTCAGTGGCCTCTTGTTGGTGTTTATTTCATCGTAGAATGTCACTACGTTACTGATAATTTTGTTACTTACGCGATCCAAAATGTTTAGCGGCGTCGTAGACGACTCACTTGCCGGCATTTTGTCAGCTTGTGAGACGTCCTCTGAAGGCTGCGACTTCTGTCTGCATGATTGTTTCAACACCCCAAGTACTTCAGCCGCTTCTACCTCTTCCTCTGATAATCCTAAACGTTGATTTTCAGACATCAATGACTAGTATCTTCGTTAAAAACACTGTCCTGATACACACGCTTTAATCAGCACTGTAAACAAAATGCCACGTTCTGGCCTGATATGCTTTCTTGGCTAAGTGCAGATCGCTGTCTTGCTCCAATCCTCTTTCTTATTAATCCCTCTCATTGAGGTGGAAAAAAAAAAAATAATAACGCCCGATTTTACCCGGTTGCATATGAAGATTATAAGGTGCCATCTATATACTAAAACGAACGTACCATTTGTCTATCTATGAGATGTCTGCGTAAGCGTCAAACAATATATGCGTACTCTTCGTCGCTGACGGTCTTGTATCTGACCCAGGGGAAAGACTGGTACTGCAATTGTGGCTCTTCGACCTTCAAGTACTCAACTTTCAGGCCACTGCATGTACAGTACGGAATCTCGAAATCAATGTTGACCAACTTATCTCGAGGAGTAACGTGGGAAGTTTGTTGGTCGTGCACTTGTCTATATAGTTCTTCCAGCCTGGGTCCCGTGCGCAAGGGCGGTGGATTCATTGAGGTTTTCATTTCTTCTTGCAGGCGGTCATATTCTTCCTGGTTAAAGAGGGGGAACTCTGCCACCATGGATGCACACGTATTTGGATCATCTTCGTCGCTGTTGTACTGTGAGCTCTTGTTTGTGCTATGTTCTCGGTGTCCCTTCATGGTTTGTATCTCCCAGAGGAGAAAATCGTCACTCAAGTTAAACACGACCTTGCCGATGTTTGCCTTGAATCTAATTTGCTTGCTGAGGTCTATTTTATATTCCTGGAAGACTTTTGTCAGGGGAATTCTAACGTTTAGCTTCGACGTTGAGTTGGTGGGTTTAAAATTTGTTTGAATTTTGGTTACAATTTGGATTTTAAACTTCTTCAGTTTAGGTTTGATCTCAAAATCTTTCAATCTCACCATCGGCGCATCCTTTACATGTCTCTTCAACTCGTATTGGCAAAGAACAAATTCGCCATCCGGCGGTATAAATTCGATTTCTCTTGCATCTGTGGCGGCCTGCAAACCAGCATCATCGTCACTATTCTTTTCTTCCTCTTTTTCAATAGTGTTTATGGAATCTAGTGAAACACACTGATGAAAGCTGGAATTCGACATGAACTGGGGGTCCCTGTTCAGTATCTTGTTTATGGATATTTTCAGTTTGGGCATCCCTGATAAATAGCATCTGCACACAATCTCTCCATGTATCAGATTTTTCCTAATCACTCCTTTTTCAAAATCCATCAAGTACTGAACACGTTCAATAACATCAAGAAAGAACTCGTTTTTGGCGTAATGTATCCCCTTTGTTCTCCATGATATGGGCATTATAATCGTCTTCGCAATATCGCCATTGATGTATAAATCATTACCGTCATTGGGGAGCTCGTCATTAGCGGCTTCTTTACCGGTATCATTCTTGTTCCTTAGTGTCTCCTTGACAGTTTCCACCACGTTTATGCCCCTATTTTCTTTATTGTTTACCATTATACTTTTTAATTTACTTTTGCCCACGCTTTTCCCTTTAGTGCCCTTTTTCTTCTTCCTTTTCTTCTTCTTATCCTTCCTCTTATTAGTATTGCTGTACTCGCTATCGCTATCGCTACCGCTACTACTACTGCTCTCTTCACCAGGGCTCCACTCCTCATTGTCTACTGTAACTCTTGGTACATTGACCTTCACACGAATGTAGTCCTTGATGATACTTGGATCCGTCACTTGTACAATACCAAAGTCTATACATTCATCAATCAACTCCAGGACAAGTAAGATGTTGTCCAGTATGACATTCTTAGTTAAGACCTCGATTTCAAAATATTTTTGTAAAAGATGATAAAATTGTTCCAAAAAGGCTAGTATAGTCATTAAGTCTATATTTGGTTTGTCTGTGGTATGTATCACTGAAACGAAATGCAGAAAGTCTCTCTTCAAATGTATAAAGAACCAATCGTTTTGGGAGAGAATTGGAGGCGACCCGTCATGATAACATTGTTTGAAACTTGAAAGAACCGACGATAGATTCGGTAGTGCTCTAATATTCTTCGATACCAATGGCTCCAGATTTTCATCCAGGATAAAAAGGCTTGACGACATGCCTTTCCTTCCTGATTTCCTCTTTACTATTTTTGGGTCCCTTTATTTGCTTTTTGTCCAAGGCATTCTCAATTTTCCAATCTGGAATTTAAGCCCTTCCAGTTATAAAACAGTAAACACAACTTACCAAAAGCAGAAAGAAACCAAAGTAAGAATACAATGCACAACAAGATTGTTAGAATCGCGTCCAGTGCACTCACAGGGGGCAAACTACTCGAGAAGCTAAAACCCTTGACCCGTTGGGAAGTTCAATGGGACCCTAATAAGACCAAATGTTTGGGAATAACAAGAGAGGTAACATTCAAGGACTACGAAACCACATGGGCCTTTTTGACTCGTGTATCGATGAGATCTCATCTATGGGGCCACCATCCCCTGATTCACACAAGTTACACCTGGGTCAAGCTGGAACTTCATACGCATGACATAGACCCGAAAGACGGGGCTCACAGCCAGCTTAGCGATATAGACGTCCGGATGGCCAAGAGAATAGATTCCTACATCGATGAGATGACAACTTGATAAGGCAGGGCAGGTCTAAAAGGCTATTGCTCTTTCCATTTTTTTTTCCTATCGATTTTACTACTAGAAATTTTTGCTACCCATACCCATTCTCGCATTGCAACATGGAAAAACTGAAAATTGAAAAAAAAGGTATTGAAATTTCAACTGTATTGTGTAAATCATTTTTGGGCAAACTAGACACAATAACTAGCGAACAGAAAAATGGATAGAACGTGGCTATTACTGACGTGGCTGTTGCTACTCTGTGGGGTAGTTCAAGGGAACCAAGAAAGCATAAATCAAAAATATCACGATGTCTGTTCAGGGATGTATTCCAAGGAGGATTTCAATGGAAAAGTTGACCCCTATATATCGTTTACGTTGGAGGAATTGTCACTTGCTGATGAAGACGATGATGGCGAGGGGGTTAGTGTTGCTGTGTTTGATTTCCAAGATTATGAGCATATTGGTGTGCGGTTACCAAATGGGGAAATCCAGTATATTTGCGATGACTACGCATTGGATTTGGGCCTCTGTGAGGATTCGTCGGAGGGGCAATTTATCATTCAAGAGACAGCCATCGATCCGTTCACCAGTAAAGAACATAAGTTAACGAGTCAGATTTTGACTTTCACTCAACAAGAATTGGGCACTAACGACAAGGTATACTCAATTAACAAAACTGGTTACTATTGTGTGACCACGTCATCTTTCATTTCTTCCAGTTCCAAGTTTAAGGCTACAGTGAATTTTAGGAACGCTTACGGTCAATTGGACGCTTCAGAGGCGTACAAGATGCCTATTTATGCCTTTTTGGCCGTAGCTTATGCCGTCTGTACATTAGTGTACTCTTGGCTATGCTGGAAGCATAGACATGAGTTACTGCCTTTACAAAGGTACATTTTGGTATTTTGTATTTTCCTAACAGCTGATACTATTTTCGTCTGGATGTACTATATTATTGAGAACCAGAAGGGAAACTCCAGCGTCGCTCTTCATGTCTATATGGTTTTCATATCGATCTTTAGCGCCGGTAAGATGACTTTCACGCTTCTCCTCGCCTTGCTGATATCTCTTGGATATGGTATAGTATATCCAAAACTGGACCGTACATTGCTAAGAAGATGTCAAATATTTGCGATATTTACGTTTGCAGTGTGCGTTGCATTCCTGGTCCAAAAATATTCCCAGAATTCTGAGTCTTTATCCAATTTGATTTTGATTACTGCTATCCCCTTAGTATTATGTCTATTCGCTTTCTATTATTTGACACTGTCTTCAATGAACAAAACAATGACTTATTTGAGGGAACAAAACCAAGTGGTGAAATTAAACATGTACAGAAAACTGATCATATTGTGTTATATTTCGTTGTTTATACTCTTCTTAGGCTTACTAGTCTCTACTTTTGCATACGTCGGTATGGACACTGTTGACATGATAGAACAATATTGGAAAACAGAATTCCTCATCACAGATACTTGGCCTAGTTTCGTTTACTTCTTGGTCTTCGTCATTTTCGCATTCTTCTGGAGACCTACAAGTACATCATATTTACTAGCGTGCTCGCATCAATTACCAACTGACATGGAAAATGTATCAGAATTCGATTTAGATGACATAAATTCCTTGTCTGATGAGGCATTGCCTAATAGAGAGCCACGTAATGACTACCAGGAACACGATCACAATATGGATATTGATTTAGCATCCGATTTTGAAGAAGTGCCAAGTGTAAATGCAAATACGAACGCAAATAATGACGTATTGTTCGACGTAGATTACGACAGAGATGCAAAAAATGATAGAAGTACTACATAAACGGACCAAATAACATAAATTTAGAAATTTCCTTTTTTTTTTTTTTTCCCCTTGACTTTCTTTTCTTTTATGTACCTATAATGAAAGACTATTTTATAATTAGAGCTATTTGAAAATTATTAATGAGGTTGATGAGTGGATAGAATATTATATTTTGAAAGCTAAATTATTTCATCAACTTGTCCGAAATGTGATGATTGTCTATGTGCTCTCGCACTAATTTGGCTTGTTACTACATGCAGATCTTGTGGGTTCGAATTTTGCCATTCCCTTAATTTATAAGTTTGACCAGATAGATCCCAGTAAAGGCCTCGCAAAGTGGTATATATACCATGCCTACCTTCCCAGAGTGGATAAATACAAACGGCAAATGCACTGAAAAAAAGCCAGATGATCATCACAACAACCCAACCGGTAAAGAATTTTTTACTGAAGATATATTTGGAACCATACATGGGCATGGGCCAAACTACCAAAAATGCCAAAGCGAAAAAAACACATAGGAAGTATGCAATTTTTAAACCGCGTGCTAGTTCTCTTTGTTCTTCGTCTAATTCATTTTGTAACTGTGTGTCATCTTCTTGAAAAATGGCATTACTTATTACAACACCAAGGTTAGGCTCAATCAATTTTTCATTATTTACTCTAACATCGTTTTTTTCACTATCTGAGACCAGAGAATTTGTTTCTTCTTCTTGTTCCTTATCGTTAGCTTCAGCATCGTAAAGCTGGATATCAGGGTCAGCCTGAACTAACTCTGCAGTTTCGTCAACTCTAGTAATATCTTTCATTTTCTCCCAGTCAAAATTTTGTGGCTTAAAGACATACGTTAAAATAGGAATAAAAATGGCTGGTGATAGCAAAGCCACCAAGTTACCTGTTAACATTGGATAATCCATGAACGTAGTATCCACGGTCAATTCTTTATAAAGGGATTTGGTACAGACAAGCCATGACATTATAGCCAGTCCTGTGCCCAAAATAGGCGACACTACAGCGGCCACCAAATTCATGTCTTTGGAACATAAGGTCAAAACGACAGGTAATACTGCACTACTAATAATTATACCCATCATTTCATAGATATAACCCATAGAAATACCACCATAGTATAAACCAACCGAAAATCCACTCATGGCAAGACCAAAAAAGATACAAGCAACGTGTGATGTGTAAATCAATTTCTTACCGCTTGCACGAGGATCAATATATTCTCTATAGATATCGTAAGTGAAAACAGATGAAACGGCAATTAGTTCAGCAGACATAGCAGATGTGACGGCCATGAAAATCATTAGCAGCGATGCCACAGCACCCCCCTTACCCATGATAGCAATTGCAGCTGCCGGCAAGACTAACCCAGAATTTGCCTGGAACGAAGTAAGTGGATCAGGATAGGTGGGGAAGTTCGGAGACGTTTCCACCGCAAGACATGCTAATCCCATGGTCAATGAAATCAAAGAAGGTACTGCAAACCATGCTAACCCACCGATGGCATATGCTTTCAAACTCGCTGCGGGACTAGCAGAAATCGCTTTATTCCAATAACCATTATCAAGGAAAACGGTGCCGAAATTTCCAATCAGGTTAATAATTAATAAAATACCAGCGGATTTGGATGTCATGGTCATATATTCACCCTGATAGTTACCGTCTACTGGATGCCTCTTGGCGGCTTCACGAACTAAGTCATAAACTTTTCCCGGTGAGCCTAAAACATCACTAGTCGCATAAACTTTAAAGGCAAATACGAGGACAATGATGATAATGACACATGTGTGCATATAGTCCGTTAAGAAAGTTGCTTTAATCCCACCAAATAGAGTATAAACAACAACACCCACAGGCAGTAAAAAACATGATGCGATAGTGTTCATCCCGGTTAAATCACTAAAGACAGCAGAACCTGAAGTTAAAAGCATTGAAGTGACTAAAATATTCGTCGCGATGGCATAAAACAAGTAGCAACCATGGCCGATCTTACCATATCTTGTTCTCACTAATTCTAAATATGTGTGCGCATTGGGAGCCATTTGCTTGGTTTTAATTGCCAAAATTGCGAATGCAATAATTTGGAAGCATGCGCCAGCAGCGTACGCATAACCGCCAAATATACCGTCTGCATATTCCTTTGTTGACGACGTTAACAATGTAGAACACCAGATCCAACTAGAAACCACGGCTGCAGCCACTAAGCCGGTTTTTACAGATCTACCGGCGGTGGTGAATTCTTCTGCTGTGATGATTTCCTTTTGATAACGTTTCAGTAAATAAGTGGTCAAAACCATCATTCCTGCAAATACGGCCCCTAGGCCCAATACAATAGCGTACCCAGCGCCTTGAGGTAGCGGAGGTTTAAATTCTCCCATACTATAACAATGACAAATTTATGTTATTACTTTTTCTTGGATGAACCCAATTTAAGAATCTAGACAAGGGAAACTGCTAACAATAGTAAAGCTACGGCTATACTACTGCTTCATTTTATATACTTGGCGAACAAGACGTATCTTCATGCAACACCGATGAATAGAGCACATCTTGCCTGTTATCTAAGGATAACCGTACCGTAGAAAGCGCAATGATGAGTTACACCTTTCCCATAGGTACGCCTGCTTGTTTCTATGCTGCAACTGACTATTGGCCTGTCCACTCTCGAGCATTATTGTCTGTCGCATTTGCTATCATAAAATATCCCGATAAGATAACACCCAAATGTGCGCCGCCTCATTTCATCATCGGAAAAAAGGTGCGGCACCAATAGATAAACAGAATTGGAATGCCTAGTTTGAGTCAGCCTTGCTGCATAAAACAAATACCTGTATGACTGCTTTTGCATCTTTAAGAGAACCTTTGGTCTTGGCTAATCTCAAAATTAAAGTTCATATCTACCGTATGAAGCGCTGATAAAGAGCGCCAAATCTGCACCTTGTGCATTTTGTTCACACATTCTTGGCGCTCCTAACTGGAGAAACGTCTATCATTGAGGATAACTCCGGATAGTCGCATTCTGATTGAATAGCCGTCTAGCTCCCTATTGTGACTAGAATACTATTGACATCGTTTTCTCATCAAAACCTCCCGATAAAGGGAAAAAAAGAATTATCTGACCAGATCATTCGGAAAAATGCGTATCGTCATTGATATCCTTCTTGTCTTGTCTGCTGCTAACACTATTTACTATGGAAAGAGAGATTTCCCTGAAACTTCTTATTTTTATCTCTATAGAAGGGGAAAAGATAAAAGTAAAAATGTAAAAATGTTTACCTGCAAGTTCACACCTGTACATTTTCTACATCCGTAAACATAAGAGAAAAAATGCCACAACTATTTTTATGAAGATAAAGTTCGGGTAACGATAATGTTTTAATTTTGAAAAAAAAACTTCGACGCATTCGCGACTAGCCTCAGAGATTGAGTAATAGACCGTATTGAATTCAAAATAATAGTAAAGATGGGTTATTTCATTCAAGCTCAGCTTTAGATTGAAACTCCTACAAGAAAGCAAGTAAAATAAACAAAAAGGTATATACAAAATGTCTGACTTTCAAAAGGAAAAGGTTGAAGAACAAGAACAACAACAACAACAAATCATCAAGATTAGAATCACTTTGACCTCCACCAAGGTTAAGCAATTGGAAAACGTCTCTTCCAACATTGTCAAGAACGCTGAACAACACAACTTGGTCAAGAAGGGTCCAGTCAGACTACCAACCAAGGTTTTGAAGATCTCCACCAGAAAGACTCCAAATGGTGAAGGTTCTAAGACTTGGGAAACCTACGAAATGAGAATCCACAAGAGATACATCGACTTGGAAGCTCCTGTTCAAATCGTTAAGAGAATCACTCAAATCACCATTGAACCTGGTGTGGATGTCGAAGTTGTTGTTGCTTCCAACTAAGCTGGTTCTAACTGGAAATAATTTCCATTAGATTCCTCTTTTTCTCGTCCATTAACCAAAATATATTATTGAATTCAGCGGTTCCTTTTTTCTCATTTTCGCATATAGCTGCACTATTAGAATCAGCCCACTCTAGGTAAACACAGTTCCTCGATATACCTCTGTCTTACTATCAGTGGTTAAACCTTATGCAAATATAATATATATATATATATATATATATATCTCATACTTTTGTTGATTCTTGTGTAATTATTGGAAAAGACAAAACAAAGCAAGCGTTTCTATTCATATTTACAAGTATTTTTTATGACAAACTATTTCTTAATTTTCCCACCGGCGGCTTTGAATAAGGCAATGTCATTGTCCTGCATAATATATTGTTTGCCTGCACGTTTGATAAGTCCCTTAGATTTTAGTAAAGACTCATTTAGCGGTGGTTCCATCTTCTTCAGATCGTCATATTTTATTACATCAGCGCTGATAAATGTTTCACGCAAGTCGCTATGGATTACACCCGCGGCCTCTTGAGCGGTGGTTCCCTCCCTTATATTCCATTGGTGAACTTCTTGTGGGCCGCATGTAAAGAAGCTAATTAAGTTCAACAACTTTCTCATTTCTAGTATTATTTGCGGTATCGCAGAAACTAACTGTTGATCAGAAACATTGGTATCTTCCTTGATCTTGTCAAAATACTCTGACGCTATGCCTTTACATTCCATCAATTGCGATTCAAATTCTGCACTGAAAAGTAGGAATTTATCTCCTGGCGAAAATTCGTTAATCCATTCTATAATATTTCTGACAAATTTATTTTCATTCCTAACGTAATCTTGAGGTGAAACATTTAGCAATATCAAAGTTGGTTTGGAGGTTAAAAAGTTATGCTTATTCAAAATTTTGACTTCATCCAGGTTCCAATGATCTTTGAAATGCCGGATTTTTTTACCGTTAAACAAATGTTCCTCTAATGCATCTAATAATTCTGTCTCTATCTTCATTTCCTGATGTTCTTTAGAATTCTTCGAAACCATTCTCATCTTCTTACTAAGTCTTTCCCTAATGTTTTCCAGAAATTCTAAGTCTTTCAAGATGAGTTCATCTTGTACCACGGATAGATCTCTGACAGGATCAACATTACCTTCTATATGGGTGATGTCTTCCTTTAAGAATCCTCTCACCACTTGAAATATCCCCTCTACGTGTCTGATATCGTTTAAGAACTTGTTACCCAAACCATGGCCTTGAGATGCGCCTCTGGTGAGCCCAGCAATATCATATATTGTGAGTGTTCCAGGTACGCATTTCGCACTCTGATATATTCTCAATAAATTAGAGAGCGGCACGCTAGGTATATTGACTTTGGCACATTCTGCGTCAATGGTAGCGAATGGATAATTTGCAGGATTTCCCAATTTTGAGTTTGTTATTGCTTGGAAAAAAGTCGATTTACCAACATTAGCAAGCCCTACTATCCCTGAAGTTGGATTATTCGATATCCTCCCAAGTAAAAATTTTCCTCCACCAATGTTCATATCCGATTATTACTTCTCTTTATTCTTTTATATCCATATGCTTCAAACTATACAATTAAATAGATGCATTAAGGTTTACAAATAAGCATATCTCATTAGATACGGATGGGAAAAATCAAGAATCATGCAATGAATTATAATGCTCACCTAATGCATAGCTGTGTTTATAGTAAACTAGCTTCAATTCGGGATTTTTCCCACATTCATTGTACACTTGAATAGGTCTTCCACTCATCAGAATGCTAATGGGGCAGTCGAAAACGTGAGAGAGAGCCAAAATCTCAATTTCACCACCCCATTGAGCTGTATGCTCCATCTCTTTCGTATACTCATCAATGTCTTTCATCTTCATAGTTTCTTCATCAAACAAATATGGAATAAAATCATCCCTGTGCTCCTGTACGTAATTACAACTCAACCATCTCAGCTTCATGACATCCATGTCTTGATCTAGTTTTTTTGGATCATGGCGTAATTTTAACTGATCTAATATAGATGCAAAGAGACAGTGGCCATCGGGTTGTATATCGAATTGTTTTAGTTTCTTCAACTCGCATAACTGATCTATAGACTCCTGCTCCATTTTTTTCAAGTCCGGTTGTTTAGATGCTTCTAAAGCAGCCTCTTCTTTCATTTTAGCAATTGCTGCATCTCTTTTGGCCAATCTTTCCTTTTGTCTATTGCGACGCTTCTTTGTCTGGCCTTGTTGCTGTTGTTGAACGGGAACATTCTGTTGTTCTTTCTCATCTCGAGATATGGATAGTTGTTCTAAAAGTTTTTCAGGAGTCACTTCATCTTCTTGTTCTGCGTCAAACACTTCATTATTTGCAATTTTCCAATCCCTTATTTCATTTTCTTGCTTAGTCTTTAGTTTATCTTGAAGATCTAGACATTTCGAATTAACTTCTTTCCTTTTGGATTTAGTAGCCTGCTTTTTCATACCCGTTATCTTATTCTGTAAATCTTTATTTTCCTTGCGATGTCTCGCCAAAATATCTTCCATGTTTTCCAAATTCTCTCCTGATTCCATGCCGGTCATGATGAATATCTCTTGTTCTCTCTACTAGATTGAATGCTGTGCTTTAGTTGGATTTTGTATTAGATGCTTTCGAGATGCCCAAACTAAAAACAAGGCGTGAAGAAAAAGAAATTTCGCGACGCATAATAATACTTTCTTTGACAGGGCCAGGGCTGCCAACTTTTCAGATTTTAACAATTGAGAAATTTATTGTGGTAAGAAAACCATAAATTTCCATTTTGTTGGAATTAAAATTTCCTGTATTGAACGAGAGTAGAAGCACACAATTTTCTTGAAGAAAAAAGTAGTTAGTCTTCCATAATGTTCAATGGCCTTATCACACAAAAAAAAAAGAATGAAAGTACTATCAGCTTAAAAGTCCTGATTAATTAAAAAAAGAATGCAGGAATAGCACCTTATGGTAAAAAAAGTAAATTTAAGTAATTAAATATAACTATACTGTAACTTTTTTGAATTGTATTTTCCCTGGCATTTACAATCTTTTTGTAACCTGGAATTTAACGATAACTGACACAAGTGATTCTTGATAATAAAAAAAAAAAAAGGAAAAATATTTCACTGTTCTACATAGTATATACAAGATCAATGACGGTTTTCTCTGGAGTAAATAAAATAGAGTTTGAAGGTACTTTCGAAGGTATTGGAAAGGATGTTGTTATGTCACAAATGATAAGGGCCTTGCAGAAGCATTTTCCTTCGATACGTGACAAAAATTATGAGTTTAGCCTATTTTTGCACATTTTTCAAAGATATGTCTTAGAAAATACTTTAATCACCCATGATCTAGTTTGTGACAAAATTAGATTACCGATAATTGATGAAGTGGTTGAACTCGATGATATTAAAAATTACGGTTTATTAGAGGGTAAACTATTATCAAAGTTAGCTATTTTAAAATTAACCGGAAAGGCTAATCCAATCATTGGTAAAGAAAGCCCTTTATTCGAAGTAAAAAATGGGATGTCTTCTTTGGATGTAATAGTTCGACAAACGCAAAATTTGAATGTACGATATAATTCAGACGTTCCTCTTATATTTATGACCTCGCTTGAAACTGAATCTCAAGTATCAAACTTCCTTGAAGAGCATTATTCTTCTAGCAAAGTGAGATGGAAAACCGTAGTTCAGTCAAGCTTTCCACAAATTGATAAAGATAGATTACTACCTATCGATTTACAAATAAATTCTCATGAAAATGATTTTTGGTATCCTTGCGGGACTGGTAACCTAACTGACACTTTGTATTTTTCAGGAGAATTGGACAAATTAATTGCTCAAGGAAAAGAGATTTTATTTGTTTCAAATGTTGACAATTTGGGCGCTACAGGAGATTTGAACATTTTAAATTTCATCATAAATGAAAAAATCGAGTATCTTGTTGAAGTAGTTGAAAGGACTGCAAATGATTCAAACACTGGAGTGTTGGCAACATATAAAGGTAAACTACGATCGGTTTATTACAACTGCTTATCCAATGAAAGTGCAAGCACGTGTCGAATTGTCAACACTAATAACATTTGGATTGATTTGAAAAAGCTAAAGGAGCTAATAAAGTCTAATAGTTTAAATTTGCCAATTCATTCTAGGGAAAGTAAAATAACACACAAAAATGAAGAGATAGAGTGTCTTCAATTTAAGACACAGTTGGTCGATTGTATTGCGTTCTTTCCGAACAGTCGAGTATTGAAAGTATCAAGAGACAGATTTTTACCCCTAAAAACATGTAGGGACTTGTTTTTGTTGAAATCAACATTATATGATCTCGATTCAAATGGAACATTTAACCTCTACCCTCTGAAATTTGGATTATTACCTTCAATCGACTTGGGCGATGAGTTTGCAACTTATGAGACTTTTAACATAGGAGTACCAGATATTCCTAATATTCTGGAATTAGATCATTTAACTGTGATGGGAAATGTGTTTTTTGGTCGTAATATAACTCTGAAAGGGACGGTCATTATAATATGTGATGAAAATGATGTAATTACTGTTCCCGATGGCTCTATTTTGGAAAATGTAACGATTTGGCATAAATCTCAGCTGGAGGATATGAATGGATATTAAACAAGAGAAACTTTTGGGTAAAATGCATGAATAAAGTTTTCTTCTATTCCCACTATGTAAGGGGAATCATGTATCCTCACGGAAAAAAAAAACTGGAGCACATTGCAATAGTGGCATTACATTGCAATTTGTGGGAAGAGAAGTATACACATCAGATACGTAGGTATTTATCAAATTCTGAAAATCACTCATCATTTTTGTAGTATTTTTTTTCTCCCCATTTATTCTTCAGTCACTTATAAGGGATAATTCTTAAATAAATAAGAAATACTTTCACCATTATGCAAACGACGAATACTTTCAGCCAGCACACTACTGATGTCAATGACTGCCAGTTTTGGGCACTTCTTGATTTTTTCTTCAAATGGAACAGTATTTGTGCAAACAACTCTATCCAGTTTAGAATTATTAATATTTTCAATAGCTCTGCCTGATAAAACACCGTGCGTGACAATAGCAATAACGGATTTAGCTCTATTCTCCAAAAGAATTTCAGCAGCCTTAGCTAAAGTACCACAAGTATCGGCCATATCATCAACAATGATACAAATCTTATCAGTAACATCCCCAACAAGAACCATACGAGAAACCTCATTGGCACGAGCTCTTTCCTTATGGATCAATGCAAAATTTAGATCCAAACGATCAGCCAAAGTGGCAGCACGTTTTGCCCCACCAGCATCTGGCGAAATTATTATTGAATCCATATAGTTGACATTTTCCTTGATATACCTAACTACGCTTGGTTCTGCATATAAATTATCTACTGGGACGTCGAAGAACCCTTGAATTTGGGAAGCATGCAAATCCATAGTAATAACATGATCACACCCGGCTGTTGTTAACATATCGGCCATCAATTTAGCGGTAATAGGAGCACGAGACTTATCCTTTCTATCTTGTCTTGCATATGGGAAATTTGGAATAATAGCAGTGATTCTTCTTGCAGACGCAGTCTTCGAAGCATTGATCATGATCAGTAGTTCTAGAACACGATCGTTCACGACACCAGAGCCAATTTGCGTGATGATAAAGATATCTTGGTCCCTAACAGATTCTCCAATAGAAAAGGAAACCTCACCGGTTGGATCTCTCTTTAGTTTGCTGCTTGTTAACTGTAGACCTAGCCTTTTGGCAACAAGTTCAGCTAAACCTCGGTGGACATCTGGTGCTAATAATTTGATGGAATTTGTTGGCATTTTGTAATCCTAAGTGAATATATGAGGCTCAGTTTGAATGGGTAGGTTCCTTTATCCTGCGCTGGCAAGGTACGTAGAAAAAAGAGTATGAATCTTTCTTAGATATATTCAAGAAAAAGTAAGTAAATAAGAGGGTACGTGATTATAAACAGATACGAGTTTAGCGAATAATACCGTTCGCAATCATAACTTTATAAAACTCATCCTATTACTTACTATTCGACTGGAAAATTTTCGCAGGCAAAAAAAAAAAAAAAAAAAAAAAAAAAAAAAAAAAAGAAAAGAAAAATCGATGAGCCTGCCGTACACAGAGATATAATAAATTTAGAATGCAAGAATGGTATGGCGGTGATGAAGATAATCATTTCCCTGCTTTTTTATTTTTGTTGCGCTTCTTCTTGCTTTTGGATGCCTGTGCTGCCCCATGTGGTTGCTGTATTAGGATGGTACCTTCTTTTACACTCTCATCAGCGTCTTTGAATTTTTCTTGAGAATCTAGATAAAACATTAGGTCCTTGACTTGCTCTTCCAAATCTTGTTTAGACTCTTCTAACGCTTTGTTTTCTCGCTCTAACTGCTCTTGTTTTTTTGATAAGTGATCTAGGTTCGCTTGTAGTCCTCCGATTACTAACATATCTTCCTCAAGCTTAGATTTCTGGGCCATTTCCCTTTTCTGCCACTCCTTTTGAGTGACCTGAAATTGGAGTTTCAAATCTTCCATAGACTTCTTCAAACTTTCAACATTCGACGAATCAGACGCAGTTTGATCTTTTTCTTGTAATTTCAGTTCATAATATTCTCTTTGGGACTCTAATTGAGATATTAGGACTTGCACATATTCTAGATGATACTCCCTATGCCTTAAAAAATTTGCCGCCAGCTCCCCATCTTTTTTATTAGAGTTCGGTTTCTCACCGTTTTTGCTCCTGTTCCCGTAAACAACATTTTGTAGTTCATCGGAGTTGCCAATATCATTGTTGTCATCATCACCGGAGCCGCCGACCTCTACTAACTTCCCATCAACTTCATTTTGAACTAGGCGATGGACATAATTATCACCCGCATAATCCCACACTCTTTGTGTCCGTATATCCATCGCAAAACAATGTAAAGTTTCTTCATAATGCTTGATTGCGTGTTTGGAATTGTAACGACCGCATCCAACATTACCGCAGATCAAGCAAATCCATAGATTATCAGTGGAACCACATGTTGCACAATGTGCGGAATCACCTGCCTGTTTCAATAATGATTCCCTGCTTAGCCGCAGACTTGAATGTCGACACACTGGACACCTTGAATTCTTCCACTTATTTAAGCATTGGCAATGAAAAGTGTGCTGGCACGGGATCGTTACTAATCCAGTAGTTTCTGAATCCATTCTTTCAAGGCAAACGGGACATGTGGGGAGTTCGACTTTTACCAGTTCCTTTTTTTTCTTAACAGTGAATGGATCAGTAAGCAGATAGGGGAAGTCCTCGTTAGCGGCTGGTCTTTGGAAGAGCTTTTTTTGAAAAACTATTTCCTTTACAGAGATCACATGGCATGTTTCGGGATCCATCCTGCTGAAACTTTTGCCATTGAACTCTTCCTTGAAATTTTTCGCATCAAGTGCATTCCTGAATTTAATTAAGACCGTGAAATTAAAACCCATTCCCTTCTGCTGATTTCGTAATATACGAAAGTTTGAAACTTGCTTATTAACAATATCATCACCAATATAAAAATGCAATAAATCGTGAACGGTAAAATAAGTTGGAACAAACAGGATACATATCATAGTATCATCTCCCGGGATAGTCAAAATCTCCTTCTCATTAAGAGTATTATTGGAATTGTTTAGCTTGAATAACCTTATTATCCCATGGCCTAAGTATTGTGAAGTAATCAAATCACTTTCCTCTTCTTTTGATGTTTGATTTTTGAAATCAGTTATCATGTCTATTTCCAAGTCACAGACTCTCCAATCCTGCCAGTCTTGATTATTACTTTTAATACTTTCTTCCCCGATACTTTTTGCCTTCAACTTTTTCGGAATACTCTTGAAAATTTGATAAGCGGATTCAACCTGATTTTGGTTTCCAAATTCTAAAGTAACGATATACTCAAATTGATCCATAGATGTGAGGGCCAACCAGAAAGTAATACATTCAATGCTACTATTCCGTTATTGCCTCTTTGTGTTTTCCTTTGAACTTTTACTTAATCCGCGGGTGAAATTTCATTTTTATATTTCCCATTTTATAACAGGCCGTCCCCTAAAAACACCGCGTAAGAACATAGTTTATACACTTATATAAGTAAAAGGTGTAGTAGGTTGGAATGGTAAAAGGCGTATTGGGTGTCAATTATGCGATGAAAATGTATACTTCGAAGTCAATAAAAAAAGAACCTGGTTTGCCTCATGAAGATGTTGCCTGCCCTTTCTTATTTAGTGTTTGTAAGTTATTTTTGTCAAAGTCTATTCATTCATTCAAAGTAGCTTCCTCCACTAGAAAATCAATTAAACTTCTTGGATACGCAGGTCCATGGGTATGACAACATTCTTGTCCTTGCAATTTGCTCATAACGTATGTCACATCAAAGTCCCTATCTTCTGAAAGTTTGTAAAGATACTCCCAGGTGGCGGGGACTGTTAGTACATGTCTTCCTGCTTCGTCAGTATACTGGGTATTTCGCTTCATAATTTCATTATCCTTCAGCGAATACTTGCCTTTGTGATTCAGTTTGCTTTCCAGGACCATAGAGGTAAAAAATTCATCTTTCGTTGGGAAAGAATATTTGTAGTTGGTATCATCTTCTATGTCCTTTGAAAAATTTTCATTACCACTCCGCAGTAGCAATCTGTTCTCTGCGTTGATTTCAGTATTTGCCTTTCTTAGTTCCTCGATTTCTTTCAATAAACTTTGGCGGTTCCTTTCACTTTCTAACAATTTATCTTGTAATTCTTTCATTCTGGCTTCTTTTCTCTCTCTGAAGGCTTTTTGGGCGGCTCTGTTTTGAGCCTTTTTCTTTGCCTTAGAGTCATCTGGAACATTCTCATTATGAGCAACTGAGGGAGTCCTCGAACTTGGAGATATACCGCTATTTTTAGAAGAATAATTTATATTACTATAACTATCATTATCATTATTATTGTTATCTGCCATAACATAGGTAGAGTAGTCGCCTGAACTAGGGGTTAGTTGAATTGCTTGAAGATCACTACCCTTAGGGAGAGATATGTCGTTCTGTAATAGCAAATCATTATTTGATCTGTCAAGGTTCAAAGCAGGACACTGGTCCTCCAAAATTGGGAAGGGTGCTGCTTGCTCGCTTAATAGGTCTGGTTGTTGTTTTATACATTTGCTATCTTCTTGGAATAGATTATTTCTGATACAACAATCCTCCTCTTGGCACTGAGGGTTAATAAATTTCATGAATCCGCTGGTATTATCATCCATATTAGAAGGCGTCATAACAATTGCTTCAGCCTTATTCTTCGTTAGTTTATACTGGAAGTAAAGTAAACACCTACTGCCCCTTTTATTGAAATGATAAACAAATAAGAAAGCTCAGAGGGCCTCCGGTAATATTCAAATCGATCTGTTTTATAATGCTTATTGAATAATAATGGCGTTGCTGTACTCTTAACATAAAGCTACGAAAATCCACTATACATTTTTCTAAAGAAAAAAAAATTCAAAAAAAATTGATTTCGCCCAGGATCGAACTGGGGACGTTCTGCGTGTTAAGCAGATGCCATAACCGACTAGACCACGAAACCAAGTTCTTATTGATCATTTTTCTCACAAAGCTCGATTAAAAACCGGTGCCCTAACGATTCTATTTCATTGGGAGAGAAACTTGTTGTTAGAATTATTTTTAGCTAGCCTCAGAATGTTACATTTCCATATCTTAAACAACCTGAAGGATGGAAGCGCGGAACCTTGAATCTAAACTAACTGCTCGGGTATTTATACGCTTGGGTGGATACCTAGGCAAGAAGGGCCTTGTGTTTTCTCAATATTATGGTACATCACAAATAAAATTGAGCAGCGATATGTTCCGAACACATGTCGTTACCTGATGGAATGAGAAATAGGCCTATTCTATCGATCTTTATCTATATTACTAGTATATTATAATGTATGACGTAGGAAGATGTAGCAAAGAATGGCAAAAGCTATAAAAAATTTAATGAAACCTAAAACGCAAGGATTGACAGTGATGTAATAATGAACGAGGGCATATTGAAGTTTAAGATTTAGTTTAGTGAAACTGCTTAGGCAAAATACTATTTTAAAACAGATATGATTTTGGTTCACGATGCAAAAGGTTTATATAAGTTATTTAATAGTAAATAAAATAACATGCAGACGCATAAGTCACCATTGACTCATGCTTATTATTATATCCAATGATTTATTTTTTTTTTTTGTTTTCGTTGATATCGCGAGCATCTTAACTCTTCTGGTCATAACTGGGGGGATGTGTGACGATTATAAGAGTTTTTGGGCTCAGTAAATTTTTGCCGCCTTGGAATGCTGTCCAGGTCCTCTTTATTTAGGTTAACAATTCCGGCTACATTATTTGCTGTAATTCTAGCCTTGCGGTTTATGCCAACAGCAGCCATTTTTTTGAGTAAGTCATCTGGGCTTTCTGCATCCTTGCTTGAGTGAAATTCTTTCGACACCGCCCTAAACAGTCCGCCCAACGTGGTACTGTTTGCTTTACGTAATGAATGAGCATCGTCTGTGTATGATGGAGACGAGGCTGGAGCGTTATGAGGAAAAGTATCCTGTGTCGTTCTAGGTAATACCGGAGGGGTCACTTCCCTAGAAGATACATTTTCAGCAAGATGCGTAATTATTTTCTCTAGCTTAGTACCTGGTTTATTTTCCAGGATATTGTAACCGCCATTTTTTTCGTACTCTTCTTGCTCGCGATCCTCTTCAGTTTTCACTAGCCTTAATAGCTTATCATTTTCTTTCTTCTTATCCCTCACAAATGTCGAGTTATGTGTTTCGGCTCTTCTTAAGAAAAGCTCATTTTCCTTAGGGTCGTAAGTTGCATCTTCAATCGTTTTTTCTCTTTCTAGTGGTTCTCCCATTCCCCTTACAGGAAAGACACCGGGCGGTGATCTCAAACTATGACGCTTGCTAATATGGCGTTTGTCAATGGACTTGGCAGAGTTATTATGAGGCAACTTCAAATGTGAAGATCTTGCGGTGGAATTGCTTCTGGGTATGAATGGTACAGGCTCTCCCAAGTCCGATTCCATAGTAGCATTGTCGGAAGTTACGACTGATGAAGGTATAGATAGAAGCGAATTTAGGCTTCTCCCAGTCAAATAACTCGAGCTATCGTGTATTGTATTATAAGCGCTTGCAGAATCCTTCTCTGTCAAGTCTTCGACGTCTCCACCGGTTTCAGTTGCGTCATCGTCACTAACTTCGTCTTTTATATCTTCCTCACACTCATTTTTTGGTATCCTAACAACCCTTGAATCCATATTCAATTCAGGTTGTTCATCTCTTGCTTCGTATTCTGGTAAAGATAATCTCTTTCTATCACGTTCCACAACCACCAAATGTAAGTAGAAGGGAACGACTGCGCTAAAAAAGAGTCCTCCTACGATGTTACCTAAAGAAGCGGGAATTAGTAGTTTCCATATATATTTACCCACAGAAACGTCCGCACCATTGAGCATGGCAATGAAGGATGCAGACATATCCGCAACGACATGCGTAAATCCGATGCCTACAAAAGTTATGATAGGGAATGACATTATGATGAATTTAACATGAATAGGCTTTGCCATTAGTTGTAAGTAGATAGCCAAGCAGACAAAAAAATTACCCGCTATTCCCTTCAGAAAGGTTTGTATGAATGAATAGGAAGCCTTTTGTTCTATTATTTGCTTTGAGCCCTTCATCCAAAGCTCCTGAGAACCAATACCTGTAAGATGACTAAAAAGGTATGAAACGAAAAGGGAACCAGCAATATTGCCCAGCCAACTGACAAACCATGAAACAATTAAATCATAAATAGTTACTGCCCTTCTCATAACCCCAACAGAGAAAAACAGAATATTAGAGTTGAAAAGGTCAGCACCCATTATTACCACATAGAAGAGGCCCATGGCGAACGTAACACCAGTTATAAGATTCACAATACCTGGGTTTCGTGCGACCATGTCAGGGTCATCTGAATGCACCGCTACCAATAGGAACGAACCACTACTGAACAGAATGCCACCAAGTACGGAATTTATTAACAATGTATCTAGTTGCAGCCTTGCTTTTTTCATTGCGGTGGCCACCACCGCCAATGCGGTTTCATGTGGCGTAAGATAGTTTGAATCGTCAACCATTTTTTTCTCCTGGTACTACTTTTCTCTTAGTGTGTTGAAATTTTTCTAGCAGTCTACTGGATACTGAGTTTGATTTATTTAAGGGTATTTAAGCGATGGGAATGAACAGGACAAACAAATACGCGTTTGATACATACGCTTTAACCAAGAAGTAAACGTGAGGTTGTTACCAGCTAAATAAAGAATTATCTTGCTATTGAACTATAACTTGTTTCCTCGTTCTCCTCTGATCCGTAGAATAATAAGGTTTGCGGCACTTTGATTAGTCTATCGGCACTTTCCTAGTTCGGATAATGCCGTTCCCCCGTGCCGCCACACACAAGGAAAGATAGTTAACAAAGCAGAGACGAAACGGGTTTTAAGATTCAATACGGCTATAACTAACGATTTTACGGTGCTAGAGCATAAGATGATATGCTCACGTTATATTTGGCCTTCGCTAAGATATATCTTTGAGTTATCGCCTCACCAGATTGGTTGCTAATGGAAACGAGAAAGATGACGATCATATTCACGATTTTTTCTTTTTCTTGCCTTCTCCCGCATTGGAAAAAACGTCCCGCGAATACGTTCGAAATTACGAGGTGCAACAAGTTGAAAAGAATAATCGAGTAGCATAGTAGATTTCGTACATGAATAGGATTGCAATGCCAGATTGTTTAGATTCTGTTGATGAAGTTGTGAATTAGAGTGGGATGTGTTATAAAATGTCCAAATATACACGATAAGATATATGAAAAGAATTTTTATGCCAGTCACAACTGTGTATATACTTTGTCGATGATAAGGTGTACCCTACTTGCTACGTTTACTTTTGTTTATCATCTTCAGTTACGTCCAAATTTACGGTTTCTTTGCTATCGTTATTGTCGTCACAATTGTTTGTCTTATTAATATGCTCGTTGTCGTTATCGTCGTCATTATCTTCATCAGCATCCATGTTCTCAGCTACTTTCTTCAATCTTGCTAACTTGACTAGCGGAGCCAATGAGGAATTGGCTTCAGCTATCTCTGTGATATATTCATCATGAAGCAATTCCGTAGCGCTTGCTCTATCTTCGGGCTCCACACATAAACACCAATCAAGGAATTTTTTCAAGCTTGACGATAGATCCTCGGGTTCCTTTAACTTGGGTGTACCATTTGTAGCAATTAAATACAGTGCTCTTAGAGGGGTTTCATTTAAATATGGAGGCTCCCCCTCGATCATTTCAATGATCATGATACCCAACGACCAGATATCTACTTTTGGGCCATATTCTTTCCTAGAAACCACTTCAGGCGCCATCCAATAAGGCGTTCCCACCATAGTAGTTCTTTTCAAGTTCAATTCATTGATTTGAGCGCAAAATCCGAAATCCGTTAACTTAATATCCCCTTCCATGGACAATAGGATGTTATCGGATTTGATATCTCTGTGAAGAACACCTTTAGAATGTAAAAATTCCAACCCACTCAAAGTTTCTCTACAAACGGCACCAATTTGACCTTCTGTCAAAATACAATGGGTGACCACATCAGTTAAGGAGCCACCTTCCATGTATTCCATAATGACCCAAAGATCGCCTTTTAAAACGTAAGAATCAATGAAATTAACTATATTAGGGTGTTTGCTACCCTTCATGACCAGAATCTCATTGATGATTAGCTCCTTTTTTGGTTGCTTTTCGAGATTCATTTGCTTAATGGCCACTGAGACATTCGTACCTATTTCATAAGCAGTATAAACACCACCTGATGCACCTTGACCAATTTTTACTAAATTGGCATATTTTGTACTTGGGTCACCGTCTGAGCAAATTTCGTTCAATTTGGCGTATAGTTGTTTTTTACGTCTTTCCCTTTCCTCTCTCTTTTTCTCATTTAATTCTTTAGACAAGCTTCTTGCTTGAGCTGGCTTCGAAGTAGGTGTCGTTACCGTCTCTTGCGCCGGCGCTTTTGGCGATTGAGCAACTTGCTGTGGTGTGTGAGCTGTGGAGATGATTGGAGACGTTTTGGATTTGGTTGGAGGTATTGGTGGTAGTGGCTGCTCCTCTTTTTTTAAAGTGGCATTTCTTGATATTGAGGACCTGTTTGGGCTGGTTCTGTTCGGAGTTGTAGGTGCATGAGTCTGCTTCAAGGGCGAAACATTGGCGGCAGAATTCATGACGGGTGATTTTATAATTGGAGCTGAAGTGGACGCAGAAGATGGGGGCTTAGGAGCCGGTCTACTTGGTATGAATTTCCCGTTTGCTGAACTAGAATCTGTATTTAAGGTTGGAGACATGACGTGATTGGACATTGGTGTACCTGTTCTGGAACCGTAATTGTGCGAATCACTTGTCGACGGAGGAAATTTATTGAAAGAGTTTGCAGGCGGTGTTGAAACTTGAGGACTTCCCGGCAATCCTGTGGTTGTGTTGAAAGTCTTGAACATTTTATCTTCACCGTTTGTTTCCGTGACATCCTGATAGAATTTGACAATATCCATGACTGCTTGCATGTTTTGCTGTTGTTCTCTTTTGGAAATACCACTAGAAGTCAACAATTTTTCCCATTCCTCCGGCAAACCTGTGTACTCACCAGTCTTGGAGTCCACGCCCACATGGTGGATATGCTTGGCATTGTATGGCGTAGATATCCTCAAAGCGGTGGTTATAGAAGATGAGGAAGAATTATTGGACGACGATGAGGCCCTTTTATCATCCTGAGAATTTCTCTTTATATTCTGTACAAAGGACGTAAAGACATCTTTCATTCTTAGTGTACCACTATTTGAACCGCTTTTCCTTTTTTTCGAAGAGGAAGAATAATACGATTTTTCTGTTTGCTTTTTAGGTGGAGAGGAGTTTTTTAAAGGATTTTTCGAAGGAAAGCTTTTTTTCACAGAAACCGGTTTACTTTTTGCTTCAGGCTTGGACGGTTTAACTTTTGGTTTATGTTGCTTATGCTTAGGGTTCGAAAGCGAATGGGAAGCTGAATTGATCTGTCTTGGCGTGGTTGTCATCGATGGTTTAGAGATAACGGGAGTGGACACTGGTGTAGCCCTTCGTATATCAGTGGAGCTCTTATTTGAGTTTACTGTGGAAGATGCAACTGGCTGCTGGTGCTTCACTGTCGCGTTATTTTCTATAGTTTCTGTAGAATCTGTTAACGACAGTTTTGATAGTAAAGTGTCATTAAACTGGTGATCTGACTCGGACGCATTTATGGTAGAAAATGTGTTGTCAGCAGAATGATCCGGGGTCATATTGCTGGTATTTATGTTTGGAGTGACTGCTTCTAGAGATTTGGTTTCATCGATGTTAGAGTGAGGACTCATTGATGAAGACATTCCACTGATGACAGAGGAGGAAGATACCCGGGTAAATTGAATAGGATCATCTAGTGAAACGACATTATTGTCATCATCATTGGTTGTCTCCGCGTTCTTCGCAGGATCCATGGATTTGTATCCACCAGCTTCATGGGCAGCATTAGTGCCTTTTTGTAAGGCATTGACGTTCAAAATTCCAGTGGTCCTTGGTAATCGTAATCCATCGCCGCCATTGCCATTGCCGCCCATGGTCCTTTCATTGTCATTGCTAATACCGTTATCAAGACTGTCCTTGTCTGGTAGTTCCGATACAGCAGATGGATCATTGCTCATTTCTTGTATTAGTCGAGGATCTTGTGGGATATTTAGGATGGGGTGTGAGGCAGTGAAGGGAAGAAGTTTGGGTTGCTTGCTACCTCGCTCTAATTGTACGTACGGATGTATGTCTTTAAGAAAGTATGTAAGTGTGTGTAGTATGTGAGTATCTATGTAAGCATGCGTTGCTAATGCGAATTTACGGATGCCTCTTTTTGGTTTCGTATTTTTCCTCTCTGGCCAGGTGACTTTCTGAATTTTTCAGCTGCCAAAAGCGGTAGACTTTCGAATTCCCTCTCTTGGCCGTGTTTCGGGCCACGAGGCGAAAATTTTTTTTTTTAATCGAAAAAAAAAGGAAAAAAAAATTAACGTTTCTTTTTCGTTCTATCGTCTTCTACGATATCGCATGTAACACAATGCAGCTATCTGATAATATGGTCCCAGAATCGCAATAGTCGGGCAGGCACGCTACTAGAAGGCGGTTCTGGATAGAATTCAACTTTAGATGGCAGACTGAGGCACTGCCGTAACACAAGGCTAAGTAGCCGCAGCTGTTGCGGTCCTTCTTGTGTCGCGGTGAGATCCCACAATCCATAGACGAGTATATTAGAGTATTGCGGACCATTCGCCTGCGCTTGCATCCGGGTGAGGTACATGTATAAGTACTTTACCCGGCCCAAAAAAACTACGGATACCCGCTCGCGGCTTGCCACGTGACCTGCAACAGTGTTCGTAGTCACGTGCTCCTTCAGTCCTCCTAACTCTACGTACTTCCTGGCAGTGTCTCCAAGGACTATCACCAGTACGTTTGGGCTTGACTGATCCAGGCTCCAATCGCTTTCTACTAGCTGTTGCAACCGCTCTTCAAACTGCATATTGTATCCTGCTGCTGCTGTTGTTGCACCCGTTATTGCACCTGAGCATTAATATATGCGTATATGTATCTATCTATGTATATGTGTATGTGTAATATGTATACGTTTATGTTAATGCATAAACTGTAATGAAACGAATACTCACCCGCTTGCTCTCTCTCACGTATAACACACGCATACTGTCCTATTTTCCTGTTTATCTCGGTAAGAAAAGGCCGTGCCGGGTCAGAAAAGAGTGCAAGAAAAAAATCAATTCGGTAAGTGAATCCGAGAGATGAAATTTGTATGTCGTAAGTCACTGCTATATTTGATGGTAGATAATAATCAGTTCTGGCAAGTGTACATACGCTCGAGAGCCTGATTATCGCGGGGCACAAATACAGGTGATTCGAGAAATAAAAAGTGAGAAACGACTCTTTTCTCATGCAGAGACACGTTTTTGCGAGGAATTTCAGACGTCTTTCCTTATTGAGGAACCCTTCCCTTACCAAAAGGTTTCAGTCGTCAGCATCCGGTGCGGCCAACACCCCTAACAATAACGATGAGGTGATGCTGTTGCAACAGAAACTTTTGTATGATGAAATTAGATCAGAATTGAAGTCTCTATCTCAGGTACCAGAAGATGAAATATTACCTGAGTTGAAAAAGTCATTAGAGCAAGACAAACTCTCTGACAAAGAACAGCAGCTGGAGGCTGAATTGAGTGACTTTTTCAGAAATTATGCTCTGTTGAACAAGTTGTTTGACAGCAAGACATTAGATGGACAATCTTCTACAACGACAGCAGCAGCCACGCCAACCAAGCCTTACCCTAACCTTATACCTTCGGCCAATGACAAACCATATTCCTCTCAAGAACTTTTCTTGCGTCAACTAAACCATTCCATGCGTACCGCTAAATTGGGTGCCACTATTTCGAAGGTTTACTATCCTCATAAGGACATTTTCTATCCGCCCCTCCCAGAAAACATTACTGTTGAGAGCTTAATGTCTGCTGGTGTTCACTTGGGCCAGTCTACCTCACTTTGGAGGTCTTCCACACAATCCTACATATACGGTGAATATAAAGGTATTCACATAATAGATCTAAACCAAACTTTGTCCTATTTGAAGAGAGCCGCCAAGGTAGTAGAGGGCGTTTCGGAATCCGGTGGCATTATCCTATTTCTGGGTACAAGACAAGGCCAGAAAAGAGGGCTCGAGGAAGCTGCTAAGAAGACACATGGTTATTATGTCTCTACCAGATGGATCCCGGGTACTTTGACGAATTCTACAGAAATTTCGGGTATCTGGGAGAAGCAGGAAATCGACTCTAATGACAATCCCACCGAAAGAGCGTTATCACCGAATGAAACATCAAAGCAGGTTAAGCCTGACTTGCTGGTCGTATTAAATCCCACAGAAAATAGAAACGCTTTGTTAGAAGCAATTAAATCAAGGGTCCCGACTATCGCAATCATCGATACTGACTCCGAACCTTCTTTGGTGACCTACCCTATCCCAGGTAACGATGATTCATTGAGATCTGTCAATTTCTTACTAGGAGTCTTGGCGAGAGCTGGCCAAAGAGGCTTGCAAAATCGCTTGGCCAGAAATAACGAAAAATGAACACTTTTATTTTCTTTTGGCTTGTTAACCTAAACTTGTACATATGCCCATATATCCTTAAATATATATATATATATATATATAGCCAACCCGAAGACGCTAAATAAACGCATTTTTTTTTTTTTTACAGAATTATTACTTTCGTACTTGGGTTTATGCTTCTTATAACAACAACTATGAGCTATACCATGTTAACTTGGCCTTCATACAGGGGGGAAATCATATGATGATACGTATTCTCCTTAAGATACGTTTATTCACACTTTTCCTTAGATTCTTCATTTTCAGCGCTCTCATCAGAATCACTGTCACTTCTTTCGTCCTTTTGGATACCTTGCCATATCAATCTGTACAAGATTCTAAGAATTAAAAACAGCCAATACAGGTTAACTAATTGTAACGCAGCAATTAGTACAAATACAATTGGCAACGAAATCCAACATTTGTATTGTTGTGTGGCAAAATTCAACACATAATTACCTTCATGACGGAATTCTGTTAAGACTGACCATAATATTCTGATATTCACGACATGGCGCAGATAGATCCAAAAGAACACGAACAAGCCGAACACAAAGGGAGTAAATACAGAATTCAGATAGTTTAATGTCTTAGACAAAGAAAGAAAAAAATCTGACACATCCATAGTAATATAGATAGCCAATCCCATTTTGGTAAAATGGAAAACATATGATGACCAAATTAATAATAATGTCACAATGTGATGAAAAACCAATTCCTTGTAATCCTTTCTTGGCTTTTCTAATTGTAGAACAAGAACACAAGCCTGTTGCGCCCAAAATGCCGCTTGACCCAAGTAAAATATCTTAAACAAGAACGGATTGGTTATATCAGGATATGTTCTGTACATTGGTTTTGTCTTGAACAACCACAAATCACTATGGTACATAATATAAAGACCAAAGGGCCCTGAAACTCCGCAATAAAATATGGCATACATTTGTTCTAGCATACGCTTTTGACGATGCTCGGAAGTAACATTTAGGTATACCGTGAATGGTCGAATTACAACATCCATCAAAAACTCACGTAAAAATGTGAAGAAAATCATGTAGAAAAACACAAAACTCAAATCTTTAATACCTTTTGCATATGAGTCTGTGCCATCAACTTGATATGATATGGCTACGAACATGTGCAGCGGGTTTGATTCTGTTCTATTCCCAGATAAAAAGTACGCGCTATACACGCATACAAGTATGAAGAATGGTGTCAACCAACTATGACGGTAATTCATTTCTCTATATGAAAACCAAACCTTCCACAGTAGGTCACTATCCTTTTTAGAGTCACCAGTCAAGGCTTTCATCCTTTTTTTGGCCTCATTTTTAGAGGCAGCACTTTCAGGCATGGCTGCAAAGCCAGGAACTGTATCACCTAAATCAATTTTACCCACGGAAGAGTTTCGTCTTCTTGTTTTTGCATTAACAACTAACCTATCAATAGATTTGTCCGTAGCTGATGTCATGTTGTCGTTATTTCTTCAGTTTCTCTGTATCTTGGAGTTCACTCTCAACACTGTCTAATATACCTTGCCACTTTAGATAGACAAGCAGTCAGATCAATTGAGACAACCTTACGAAATCGTTTGGCAAATATCTTGACCTTCTTAGTGCAGGGCTGCAGTTTTCCTTGCCTTGTTTGTCAAGTGATAGCGCGTAAAATGTTGATGCTGCAATTTGCTTTTCCCGCTAAAAAAATGGAATTTTTTCATCGTTTTTCACTACCCCTGGGCTGCCCTCGGTCAAGAAGGATTTCAAATGGAAGATGACGCATTAGGTAAGTTTAAAGCGTTAAATTCTCTATAAAAGGGATCTCTATTTACCTGTAATATACTATCGATATTAGTCTTGACCGACTGGGGTGTCCCTGGTCATAATACCCTAAAGGAAAAACGACTACGACCTTTGTCGGTCTAGCCGAAAGGTGTTTATATTTATGGAATCAGCAAGTGCAGGAAGATAGCAGGCTCTAAGATTGATTCAAAAGCTAAACCCTACATTACTGCCGCAGAACTTCGGTAGCCTTTGTACGTAATTATATACATTATTCTAATGGTTAACCTCATTTACCGTTATTAGTGATTAGTTAAGAAATTCGAATTACATAAATGAAACGCAATGGATTCTAACTGTTAAATATAGGGGCCATGCCAGAGGCAATGCGTAAATCTATCTAAGGAAACCGTTGACAAAAATGTCATCATCTGCGATTAAAATAAGGAATGCACTGTTGAAGGCAACAGATCCCAAGTTGAGAAGTGATAACTGGCAATACATTTTAGATGTTTGCGATTTGGTGAAGGAAGATCCCGAAGATAATGGACAAGAGGTTATGTCTCTTATAGAGAAGAGGCTAGAACAACAGGATGCTAACGTGATCTTAAGAACCCTCTCTTTGACCGTATCTTTGGCAGAAAATTGTGGTTCCCGCTTAAGACAGGAAATTAGTTCAAAAAATTTTACCTCTTTGTTATATGCGCTCATCGAGAGCCATTCTGTACACATTACTCTAAAAAAAGCGGTGACTGATGTTGTCAAGCAACTGTCTGATTCATTCAAGGATGACCCATCATTACGCGCCATGGGAGATCTATATGACAAAATTAAAAGAAAGGCTCCATATTTGGTGCAGCCTAATGTACCAGAGAAGCACAACATGAGTACCCAGGCAGACAACTCAGATGATGAAGAATTACAAAAAGCACTAAAAATGTCTTTGTTTGAGTACGAAAAGCAAAAAAAGCTACAAGAACAGGAAAAAGAAAGTGCCGAAGTCCTTCCGCAGCAACAGCAGCAGCATCAGCAGCAGAATCAAGCTCCTGCTCACAATATACCGGCACAAACCGTTGTGAGAAGAGTTCGGGCTCTATATGACTTAACCACAAACGAACCGGATGAATTGTCCTTTAGGAAGGGCGATGTTATTACAGTGCTGGAACAAGTATATAGAGATTGGTGGAAGGGAGCTCTTCGAGGAAATATGGGTATATTTCCATTAAATTATGTAACACCGATTGTTGAGCCATCGAAAGAAGAAATTGAGAAGGAAAAAAATAAGGAAGCCATAGTATTCTCTCAAAAAACTACCATAGATCAACTTCATAATTCGCTTAATGCAGCTTCTAAAACGGGAAATTCAAATGAAGTTTTGCAAGATCCTCATATTGGAGATATGTACGGATCTGTAACGCCTTTGAGACCTCAAGTTACGAGAATGTTAGGTAAATATGCTAAAGAAAAAGAAGACATGTTATCCCTGCGTCAAGTCTTAGCAAATGCAGAACGCTCATATAATCAACTAATGGATCGTGCAGCTAACGCACATATCTCACCACCAGTTCCAGGCCCTGCACTCTACGCAGGAATGACTCATGCTAATAATACTCCAGTAATGCCACCTCAGAGGCAGAGTTACCAAAGCAATGAGTACTCACCTTACCCTTCTAATTTGCCAATCCAACATCCTACGAATAGCGCAAATAATACCCCACAATACGGTTATGATCTTGGATATTCAGTTGTTAGCCAACCACCACCTGGTTATGAACAATAGCCCTTCAACTTATATAGCACCTTTACATATCTTTAATTTTTACGAAGAGCATTTTATTCAACTTTTGTATCTTTAAAGACGGTTTTCAGCCCACACATTTTTTGTTATTTTACACCACACCGTAAAACTTTCTTGCTTTTTTTTCTTGAGACTCCCCGACCATTGTTCGATATTCTAATTTTCGCAATCTTCAGAAAAGGGTATCCTAACATTCTAAATTAATAATAAAGAAGAGAGGCTACAAGCATTTATTAGTGTGAAGCATTTAAAGTAACTTCAGGAAATAAACGCGCAAATAAACCAAAAATGTCCACTGATTCTATTGTTAAAGCCTCCAACTGGAGATTAGTCGAAGTCGGCCGTGTCGTTTTGATCAAAAAGGGTCAATCCGCAGGTAAATTGGCTGCTATCGTTGAAATTATCGACCAAAAGAAGGTATGTTGAACCTAAAAACCCCCATGGACAAACTGAGGAGGAAATTGTAAGGAAGAGAAAGTCCCCGTATGTTCAGGGACCGCCAACGACTTCCTGATTCATGCCTGAATAGTGAAACATGTTAAACAATGAGTTGATGCTGAAATATGCAATGGGACAGAGGGCCGGAGATGTTTCTATTCTTTTTTTGCATAAACAACAGTGAAATTTCTACATATTTTGTTACTGGCAAACTCCTTCCCTGGCAGTTAATAACTCCCATACTTAAGAAGATAACTTCAGCACATGTAGCCATACCTCCTCAATTGCCAAATAATCTTTTCCTGTTTTCAAAGTATTTCAATTTACTAACAACTTTTATGAATAATTTTTTAAATTATTCGTTATAATTACTATAGGTTTTGATTGATGGTCCAAAAGCTGGTGTCCCACGTCAAGCCATCAACTTGGGTCAAGTTGTCTTAACTCCATTGACCTTTGCTCTACCAAGAGGTGCTAGAACTGCTACCGTTTCTAAGAAGTGGGCTGCTGCTGGTGTCTGCGAAAAGTGGGCTGCTTCATCTTGGGCTAAGAAGATTGCTCAACGTGAAAGACGTGCTGCTTTGACTGACTTTGAAAGATTCCAAGTTATGGTTTTAAGAAAGCAAAAGAGATACACTGTCAAGAAGGCTTTGGCTAAGGCTTAAAAAAAGAAGAATAATTCTAAAATCCATAGGTAAGTACTGAAAGCAATTTTGCGTTCCGTCAATGCATATTATATATATTAATCTTAACCATTTATGTAAACAACATATCATTTCATTTTGTTCTGGCCACATTCCATGTTCCTCTCAATATAGTGATGTTTTATAAGGGATATTCTTTGCGGCTCCATTATAAATACACTATACCAAGAGAGTTTCCTCACCAGCTATATTACTCGCGCCAACTACCATTCGACGCAAGGAACAAAAAAGCATCTAGATAATAGTAGAGAGGTGGTGATACACCCTCAGGTTGCTATGACGATATATTCTCCTTAAATTCTTTCTTACGATTATTCCTTTAGATCGGCAAGAAATTTGGGCTTGAGGAAGCGATAAAATTCTTTGTTGACAAAACTCTCCCTTAGTGCTTGTGAAATAAATATCAATAATCATTTTTTTATTTTTCGCGTTTTTAAGATAATGTCTTAACCAATTTTCTAAGTTCGGAACACAAAACCCATTGATTAATTATTTATTAAAAATAATTTAGTATATATATTATTTTAATTTTATTAAATAAATTAAAATTAAAATAATTATTAGTCATGTGATTACCATCCTACTTATTATACTAAATCGTTTTGTGGATGTGTAATTGTTGGAGTTCTTCTTATCTACTTTTTAACTTGTGTGTAATTAGAGCTGTACATTCAAGGTAAGGAATGTAATGCACCAATGATTACCTAAATCAAATTCGAAATATGTATCAGTATATTATAGGAATGTTAATTCGCTCGTGCGTACTAATTTTTCCGAGGTCACTCGCAAATCCAGAATTCTAAAGGATGAAAGTATATTTTCTGAAATCGTCAACAAAGAAGGGATGTGATATATTCAAAATGGAAAGATTCCTCCTTCTTTCATTTAGAAATAGGAAACTAACCAGTAAATTAGAAACAAAGAATGGCTCTCAATAAACTAAAGAATATACCTTCTTTAACAAACAGTTCTCATAGCTCAATTAACGGCATTGCATCCAATGCTGCAAATTCCAAACCAAGCGGAGCAGACACGGATGATATCGATGAGAATGATGAATCTGGGCAAAGTATTCTATTAAATATTATTTCCCAGCTGAAGCCAGGTTGTGATTTATCTAGAATCACACTACCGACATTTATTCTGGAAAAAAAATCGATGTTGGAGAGAATCACTAATCAATTACAATTCCCAGATGTTCTTTTAGAAGCACACTCCAATAAAGACGGGCTGCAAAGGTTCGTTAAAGTGGTAGCATGGTACCTAGCAGGTTGGCACATTGGGCCCAGGGCTGTGAAGAAGCCCCTAAATCCCATTCTTGGAGAACACTTTACAGCTTATTGGGATTTGCCTAACAAGCAACAAGCCTATTACATTGCAGAACAAACGAGTCACCACCCTCCTGAATCTGCGTATTTTTACATGATTCCAGAATCGAATATTAGAGTTGATGGAGTTGTTGTGCCAAAATCGAAATTTTTAGGAAACTCAAGTGCTGCAATGATGGAGGGGTTAACTGTATTGCAATTCCTTGATATCAAGGATGCAAATGGTAAACCAGAGAAATATACTCTATCGCAACCAAATGTTTACGCAAGGGGAATTCTGTTTGGCAAGATGAGGATTGAATTGGGAGATCACATGGTCATTATGGGTCCTAAGTATCAAGTGGATATTGAGTTCAAAACAAAGGGCTTTATTTCTGGTACCTATGATGCACTTGAAGGTACAATTAAGGATTACGATGGTAAGGAATACTACCGAATTAGTGGTAAGTGGAATGATATTATGTATATCAAAGATTTGAGGGAAAAAAGCTCTAAAAAGACTGTTCTCTTCGATACTCATCAGCATTTTCCTCTAGCTCCTAAAGTCCGCCCATTGGAGGAACAGGGAGAATACGAATCGAGAAGGCTTTGGAAGAAGGTTACGGATGCGCTGGCTGTACGTGACCATGAAGTAGCTACAGAAGAAAAGTTTCAGATAGAAAATCGCCAAAGAGAGCTGGCCAAAAAGAGGGCCGAAGACGGCGTTGAATTTCATTCAAAACTATTTAGAAGGGCAGAGCCAGGTGAGGATTTAGATTATTATATTTACAAGCACATCCCTGAAGGGACCGACAAGCATGAAGAACAGATCAGGAGCATTTTGGAAACTGCCCCGATTTTACCAGGACAGACATTCACTGAAAAATTTTCTATTCCGGCTTATAAAAAGCATGGAATCCAAAAGAATTAGGCTTCTCATTCTATTTTAATTATACTAGTACGATTTCTCACTCTGTAATTTAATATCAGTGTAATATGCACCTAGTTATGGGTAGTTTTTGCTAACGTTACGAGCCGCGAAACTGTCCTCAATCTTCACCACTACCTCTAATGACTGAAGAATGCTATGCGATATAACGCTGCCGCACTTTGAATATATACTTATATTTACATAGTTTTCAAGTGCGTATTACTATTGCAAAGTAGTATTTTGTCACGTGATTTTGATCCAATTAAAACTAAATATGGTTCAACCCGTTGTTTCCGCATCAAAAAACCATACCATTTATCAAGGGGACGGGATATATCACATAACAGTTTGAATGCATAATTTGTTATAGATATCTTCTGGAATAATCTTCACAGCAAAAGCGCAAGTCGAATAATATATCGATAAATACAATCCATAAGACTTAAAACTAACCTCAATGGCGGTAAGTATCCTATCATATTATGTGAGCTAGAACCGAATTAGTATACTAACATTTATAATACAGTACACTTCTCATCTGTCTTCAAAAACTGGTCTACATTTCGGTAGACTTTCTTTAAGAAGTTTAACAGCTTATGCTCCGAATTTAATGTTATGGGGTGGAGCTAGCATGCTTGGGCTATTTGTATTCACAGAAGGATGGCCTAAGTTTCAAGATACGCTATACAAAAAGATTCCGTTGTTAGGACCTACATTGGAAGATCATACTCCACCAGAAGATAAACCTAATTGAAGCCAAAACATTCAACCGGCTGAGTGATTTTATTTATTTGTTTTACGTTCTTTTCTATCATTTTGGAAGAGGAATTAATGCAAAACACATTTGTATTTTTTTTTATTTTTGCATATTCTCGATTATCTATACATATTTTTAAACTGGATCATAAAAGGTATAAAAAGTAATTGATCCATACAACATTTTTAAATATTTACCCCTCTATTTTCAGAATATTTACTAAAATATCAGTTATCAAAGAGTAGGGAAAAGTTAACTACAAGTTTGTTTTTCCTCTTTTTATGTATCTTTTGAGCTTTGTAATTAGGCAGCACATCTCTATGTTTTCAGGGAAACCTATTTCATTCGCCATTTTGATGATTTAGGCATACGCCAATGCTAACGCCGTTTCTTGTAATTTCTATTTTTTCAAATGGAGTACTTTACCTTCCTCCCGCAGCTGAAACTTTCAACCCGCCGGAAGAAAAGACCAAATAATATTATAATTAATATTTAAAACCCTTGAAAGATCATCTCTTAAAATAACCTCAAATAGTGTAAATCCAAGCACTTGAAAACTTTGCCGTTTTAGAACTCGTTAAATCCTTTAAGAAGGACATAACAGCCAGAGTAACAAAATAGTTTGCTCGTGAAAGCACCAGTGAAATTTTCTCGAGGTAACTGCTAAAATAAACACAGTTCTTAAGTATGACGCGAGATAGCCCAGATTCTAACGACAGCTATAAGCATATAAACAAGAATACTACACAAAAAACCTCGTTTGATAGAAATTCATTCGATTATATTGTACGATCGGGATTAGCTGGAGGTATATCAGGTTCATGTGCGAAAACACTAATCGCACCCTTAGATAGAATAAAAATTTTATTTCAAACATCAAATCCGCACTACACAAAGTACGCAGGCTCACTAATAGGATTAGTAGAGGCAGCCAAGCATATATGGATCAATGATGGGGTAAGGGGGTTTTTTCAAGGCCATTCAGCAACCCTTTTAAGGATTTTTCCATATGCTGCTGTCAAATTTGTTGCTTATGAACAGATTAGGAATACCTTGATTCCCTCAAAAGAATTTGAGTCACATTGGAGAAGGTTGGTGAGTGGTTCACTGGCAGGATTATGCAGTGTTTTCATAACATATCCGTTAGATCTCGTGAGGGTTAGGTTAGCATATGAAACAGAACATAAGAGAGTAAAGCTAGGAAGAATAATCAAGAAAATATATAAGGAACCAGCTTCAGCCACGCTAATCAAAAATGATTATATTCCTAACTGGTTTTGTCATTGGTGTAATTTTTATAGGGGTTATGTTCCAACTGTACTTGGCATGATACCATATGCAGGTGTTTCCTTTTTTGCTCACGATTTACTTCATGATGTGCTGAAGAGTCCTTTCTTTGCCCCTTATTCAGTATTAGAACTTTCAGAAGATGATGAATTGGAAAGAGTACAGAAAAAGCAGAGAAGGCCTTTGCGTACGTGGGCTGAATTGATCTCTGGTGGTCTAGCTGGTATGGCCTCCCAAACGGCAGCATATCCATTTGAAATTATTAGGAGAAGGCTCCAAGTAAGTGCACTGTCACCAAAAACTATGTATGATCATAAATTTCAATCGATATCTGAAATTGCTCACATAATATTTAAAGAACGTGGAGTACGTGGATTTTTTGTTGGTCTAAGCATAGGTTATATTAAAGTAACACCTATGGTTGCATGTAGTTTTTTCGTCTATGAAAGAATGAAATGGAATTTTGGCATTTAATTATGCATCGCATTTTGTTTTATTTGCATATCGCAATGAAACCGTCTATTCGGGTTCTATAGGAAGTACACTGCATTACACTATGATGTAAATAGTATTAATAAATCTATATTCAATATGTTGTATTTTTGATCTCCCATTGCTAAGAATAGTACTCCTCCTCTTTAAAAAGCCTCTCAATAAAATCGAGAACTTCTTCAGAGTATACAGCTGTCAGTTTCTCACCATCCAGCAAAATCCTTTTTTCGTGAATTTCTTGCTCTTCTTTCGTCATCAGAACAACATTGGTTAAGGAGATTTCTTTGTTAGCTTCCCATTTTGTTAGAGCTAGTTTCGTAGAGTATCCGCTAATAGGAGACTTGCCTCTAAACATTTCTTCAACTATATAACCGACCTCTTCTAATCCAAGCAATGACGATCGCTCCTTATTTTCATTCAACCGCGCCATCTGCTTTTGGAAAGTCTCTAGGATGCTGTCATAAAACTTTAACCTATTTTTGACCTCATTTTCTTTCATTGGATAGCCTGACACTTTGGTTAAAATCCATGTCGCAATACTCAAACCAAAAATACCAGGCATGGTCCCTAATTCCGGTAAATGTCTGAGAGCCTCATCTCTGACAGCATTGATTGCACGATGTTCGCAATCTATAGGAGAGAGTATGTCGTCTCGGCGTGGATCGAGCATTTCATTACTAAAAACAACGGAAATCCCCGTGGCGATACCCCTCTTCCTCAATTTTCTTCTTACACAACGAGATATAGGGTCAAATTCTGTCATGGATATGTCATTTATACTCACACGGGTAGGATCTGATTTCGTGGCAACACCCATGGAAGAAATAACATCTATTTTATTGTGATGGGCGTACTCTAATAGGTCTACCTTAGATTCTAGATTATCTAGACAATCCACGATAAAAGTTGGGGACTCACCGTCTGCAAAAATTAAATCGTGTGAGTTTTCTTTAGTCCAGGCCTTGGCCCTTGCTTTTATTTCAGACCAAGGAGCAATTTTAGACAAGTGTTCTTTCAAGCATTGAACTTTGGGCTTTCCAATATCTGATAAAACTGCGCAACAGTGAGTATTCAAAGAGTCGATAGATATGTTTTCTGGATCTATAATCATAATTTTCTGACAGCCTGAACGAATTAACATTGTGCATACCCACGATCCCACTTCTCCAGCTCCGACTATAACTATATACTGTTCTTTGATCTTCCTCATACCTTCTTCGCCAAGAAATGCATAGTTACGAGCCAATTGTTCCCTAAATAAGTGGTCATCATATTGACGAGGTCGCGATACGGTTTTATTCTTATTAGCCGCACATGAAAGTTTGTATTCTTTCCATACACTTTTGGCAAGTTGGGTTGAAAACACCGATATAAGAGCTGTAGTAGCAATTAACTTCCACGTATTATTTGCCATTTGTTCGTTCTGCTATCCTAACTAATTGCAGTATTAATACTTTACTAACGCTAGAAAATTTTTTCATAGTCTTGTCTCTTTTCGCTACTGCATAAAATATGAAAAAGAAATCAAAAAACCTGACAGCAAAATGTAAAGTAAGATACGGGCATTTAGCGTGTCACTGCTGAAGATAACGTAAGACTAAAAAAATTTCAAGATTAATTCCCAACCTATATATATATATATATATATACTGTTTAGATCAAGTATATCTTCCTGCTAAATAATTAATATGCTCGTATGTAGAAAACAAAAAAGAGGTCTTTTCTCTTTTTTCTCCCGTTACTTTTTTCCCTGAATGCAATAACCTTTCCATTAAATGAGCAGCAATGGATAGGCGATTTATCACCTAAAATTCTCATCTTTTTTGGAAGGACACAATAACAATTGTCAGTTTATGTTGAATGCCTTCTCTCCATGTTTCAATGCCAGTATATTCCTGACATCTGTTGAATACCTCATAGCCTCCAAGAAAGGTAACAGGTTCAGTAAGTCCGTATCAGTTGGATCACTTATCCATCCTTCTACTTGAATAGCGTTATCTACATTCATTGCGTAACTTACCGGGCTGTTATCTATAATAATGACATCATCCAAAGAAGAGGAGCTGCCTTTCCCGTTTTCTTCGGAGTCCTTGACAATGCTCAAATCTTTAATGTATCCAACACCATCCCTTAGAACGCAATCAGAACGGTAATATCTTTTTGAAAAACTGGATGGGAAGGAGCTTTCTAACCAATCTATCACAGGATCAGCGTATTCTTTCATGGATGCTGTAAAAATGATAAGGTCGTACCATTTGCTAACTTTTGTCAAAAATAAATCACAGTAAGGCCTCTTGTGAATAAAGTATAGTGTACGAATTCCGCTCAATCCAAACTTCACTTCCACCAAGTGACCCTGAGAAGAATTACTATGCGTTGTACTTCGAGAAGCCGAGTGAATTAAGGTCTCATCGAGATCTATAACCAGTTTCTTTTTCTTTTGTGTGTTAAGCACGGATTTAGGTATCAGCTTCTTTGGAAATAAGAACCTTCCCATTCGTTTTGTACCAAATACGGTATTAGAACTTGAATGATTAGAAAGTGATAGTTCTGATTTGGAATAACTTCTTGGCCTTGATTTGACTGATTGAGCTCTAAGTAATGAGCCTTTAACATTATCCCTTTGTAGAATTATCTCATCACTGGCATTTAAGTCATCCTCAACTGCCTCGGGAATCGTATTTAGATTGCAATTTTTAGGATTTGTTTTCTCGCTAGAATCGTTAATATTGCTTGAACTGACAGGCAGCTCATTCTCACTAGCATTTGAACCCCTGTTTCTCTTATCGGTGTGTTTTACACGACGCTCGATGACACTTAGTGGGAAGGTAAAAACAAACCATAAAGACATCAAGGGCTTGATTATCAGATAATACGGAAGAAAAAGTAGTAGTGCCCACAAAATTGACGCTATTTTCTCTTTTAGGATGGAACGTAAAGCTTTTGGTTTTTTAGGAACAGAATTTTTGCGCTCTTGATTTTGATCAGATTCTTTTAAGTGGCTTGAGGAGTGGTCGTACTGTTGGTCCACCTCACTAACGCAATCATTTTCGCTGTGACTAGTATATTTGTTCGAAACTTCCTTTGAAGGGCCTAGTAGATCTTGATTCTTTGTCACCTCAACATTGATTTTTTTTTGTTTCTTTGTAGTTATTAAATGATTTGAGAAATATTTTAGGGCATTCATTCAATTAATGAAACAATGTCCAGAAATTAACAACAATAAAGAAAAGTGAGAATAGGATGCAAAATAGGTTCTATATATCCCGAGTATTTACCAGGGAGAAGAATTCGAGATAATACCCTGTCCTTACGTAGAAGAATCAATTGTTTTCAAGAGTTTTTCTTCTAAAAAAGTGTCTGGACCTTTTTTTTCTCATGCGATTTTATTACCCTTGTTTTTCAATTGAAAACCCGGAACGATTTAACGAGATCAAGAACTGTTGAACAAAATGGCTTTTTCATTTGGCATTCCGTCATAGACTCTAATGGAGAAGAAAAATAGTAATTTTTTCTGGTGCTGCTGCTCCTTCTTGCATCTTCGGAAACAGAATTTACGTATCTAAACACTACTTTAATTATACAGTTCCTTCATATAATACCACTTTTTTTAAGGTTTTGCTGGATGATTAGATCGGTGACTGCACTCAATACGAACTTCATAGTTTGGGTATCGGTAGCGCAGGTTCGTTTCACGTAGATTGGTTTGTTTGTCTTATTCAAGCTCAAAAATATCTTCTCAAAATATTTTAGACCCGCTTCTGCATCGCCGACACGTCCCTGGTAATCAGGAAAGTACTTTCTTATGGGCATGCTTTTTACCTTTTCCTCGAACAAATCAATTTTATTTAAAAACAAAATAAACGGTGTATCTTTGAACCACTTAGAGTTCAATAACGTGTCAAATAGCATTATTGATTCATGCATTCTGTTCACTCTTTCATCCTCAAACAACATCTGGTCGTATTCACTCATTGCTAAAACAAATAAAACTGCTGTAATTCCTTCGAAACAATGAATCCATTTCTTACGTTCAGAACGCTGCCCACCAGCGTCGAGAACCTTGAATTTGGACGAGCCGATGTTAAATTCGGTTTCTGTAATGCCTGTAGTCTTTATACGGCCCTTCAAAATGTCTTCATCCGTACAGACATAATTCGGACTAGCAAATTTCTCAATGTTATCAAAGTAGTATGCAGCTGAGCCCTCCAATTGAAACTCATTAGAACGTGCAAAGCACTGCTTTATACCTTTGTCGTTATTCCAAAGTTGCTTTATTGCCTTAGCAATGTCTTCGTGAATAAGATTTCGTCTATTTTGTCCTTGAATTTCCCTTGATGTTTTTCTAACAAACATCTGGTCATCGCCTTCTTGGTTCAAGTCCTTGCAAATATCCTGTAGGTTAATTCTACTACTGTTGTTTCTATCAACATCCTCATTTTGCGTCACCGTTTCAGCATCTCTGTCAGTGTCACTTTTGACATTAGAAATATTTCCGTCTTCATCGAAAGCAGCTTTTGCTCGTCCGGTACTCTGAACACGCCTCCTAGTTTCATACCTTTCTGAGTACTTCAGTACATAATCATTTAGAAAATCAGAACCACCGGCAACACTGGCGTTGATATAATCTAAAGCTTTAGCCTTTAGCAGTATTCTCTTACATGCAAACAAATCTTTATTGTTGATCGGATCATCACAGTCAAGTTGAATACCTAGTTTTCTGGCCTGAATAATCAAAATTTTCATTGATTGTATGGCATCTGCCCATATCACTTGAGCATACTGTAACCTTTCTTGATGGGAGAAACCGCCTTGATGTAATAATTTTAATTGTTTTAAAACCGTTGATTTACCTGACTCACCGGCACCTAATAGTAACAGTTTTATTTCATTCTTGTCACGTTGTTTCTCCAGCTGCAACGATTGCTCGATGACATCATTGGCTCTTTTGTTCTGTAGAAAAGGATCACTTTCGTCTCCTATTGTTTGCGTACTCACTGTACACCCCATTATTTCCTACCTTAATATATCAATTTATACACCTCTGGATTATTGATGTGATGCTAAAATACCAATTTACAGTATGAATAGCTTCTACTCAGTTTGGTCTTAGAAATGGTCAAAAATGTTAGAAACGGAGTGACAAGAAAAAATGAATAACAGATCAAAAGATTACGAATAATATAAAACGTAAAGAAATTGGTGGAATTCTACTATCCTCTTCATTTTAGACTATTTTTTAATATTTCCCTTTAAGGAAAACAATATGTAACAAAAAAATTTCTGCTCTCCATTTAATTGCATTTCTACAAGGAAGAATACGCAGAAGGACGCGCAGAGCCCTAAATTGATGTGCTTTTTAACATGCTGAGCCGAGTGCGTTTCGGTGAAATAACACGAAGATGCGTTTCAAATTGAAACTAGTCAGTGTTATCTGCATGAAAAGGGAATATCGTTATGCATTCAGTTTTCCAATAGAGACATTTTTTTTTTTTAGATTCGGCTTGCTTTATCCACCTATGATCTTGTTTTCAAACAACATGTGCCATGTAAGATAAAAAGGTAAAGATGAAGTACAGAAAAGAGTATAATGTTACTTGTATATACAGGATATGAATCAATAATACTAATTATAACGTTGAGTCGAGTAAAACAGCTTATGGATTTCTTTTCTTATTTTCGTCTTATCATTACTGCTTTAATGCACATTTCTAAAACTTACCGGCTGCGTTAAATGATTGGCCCATTTTCTGCATGTTTTCACCGACTTGAACATTGGTCTCAAAATATTTGGCCACACATCTGTCTAGGCACGAAGATTCATTCTTATTCAGCTCACCCTCGGAATAAGAAGTATTGATACATTTTTTATAACAGTTATTAACCAATTTATTGAACATGTCTGTGACCAAATCTAGTTCAGCTTCCGCAGCTTGAATCTTTTGTTGAGATGATAATTGAGGCTGACCACCACCGAAACCTAAGAAAGACATGTTTTTCTAAGTATGATAGTTCCTTCTTTTGCTTGTTTATCTGTTAAAAGACATGAGAGGGGAACGAGGAGAGTATTAGTTCTTTAGAGAGCTTGCTCTTGTACGTTCACTGCCAGCTCTCTCGCTGAAAAAATTAAAGAAAAAAAATGTCCGATAGCTTCAGAGGGTGATCATCAGCTACGAATTGGGAAATCAATGCAAAAAATGCTTCCAATCGGATTTGAACCGATGATCTCCACATTACTAGTGTGGCGCCTTACCAACTTGGCCATAGAAGCTCTAATAGTGATAGGACCCAGATTATATTTAGTGACTTGTTGATAAATGTTTTAAAATATTACCTTCGTGTCGTTATCGTTACTGAGGAAAGATTTGCAAAAAATAATTACATACTTGGGCTCTTCTGAATGAACAAGTTAACCAAAAAGATGTATATTACTTCCTCTTGTTTTGTTTCCGGGCTAATGCTTACCTTTACTTTGTTTCCAATGTTCTTCTTTAACACCAAAACATACTATTTGAGAAATGGGTGAATGTTGAGATAATTGTTGGGATTCCATTTTTGATAAAGGCTATAATATTAGGTATACAGAATATACTAGAAGTTCTCCTCGAGGATATAGGAATCCTCAAAATGGAATCTATATTTCTATTCACTAATATTACGATTATTCCTCATTCCGTTTTATATGTTTCATTATCCTATTACATTATCAATCCTTGCACTTCAGCTTCCTCTAACTTCGATGACAGCTTCTCATAACTTATGTCATCATCTTAACACCGTATATGATAATATATTGATAATATAACTATTAGTTGATAGACGATAGTGGATTTTTATTCCAACACTATTTGAGGTTTGGCAACTGTTGAAATTATTGTTAGGACATTGTTAAAAAAGGTTCTTTTATTAGGTCTACAAAAACAAAAAAAGTTTTTTCACGAGGACAGCGTGAATCACAAAGGTGAGGTCAATAGTTTTACATAATAATAAATAACGTTTTTTTTTTCTTCCTTTCATGTGTTGCCTTTCTTTATCCAATTACATTGTCAGCCCTTACATTTCAGTGCCTATTGAATTTGTTGACCACTTCCCATCAGCAATACCATCCTCTTACGCAATATATGATAATATACCCGCGACATAAATATTAGGTTAAAAACAGACGGCAAAATGTGCCTTGGGCGGCAAAATCATGAGAAGCGCACATGTCGTGATATCAATAGCACGGAATTCCAGAAGAGAGAAAATACCAGCACTTATAACAAATGATCACAGTAAGCGTGAAAAAGAAGAGCCTGTTGCTACAAAGAACATTGAAATGATAAAATAGTGAAAGAATTCCAATGAATGGGAATATGGATGGCATTTTGGCAAGAAATTGGGCGGTAAATTTTCGTAAAGCTGATTGATGGTCAGCAAAACTCTCTTCAGAAGAACCAGAGAAATGGGCCAATTCTCACGAAGAAAATTCTTATAGTGTGTAAGCATAGGTAACGATCACGATACCATTAATTACCTGCAGTCAAGAACGAGATTTATTAACTGAAGAAAAAAAACAGACCATTTCCCACAAAAATTGTCGACGTTTAACTTGATAACTGATAGAAAGTTATAAAGTAAGCTATTTATGGAGGTTCTGAACGCATGATATGCTCCTCTAAGGGTTAGAATAGAGATTGTAATGTTATTTGAAGATTCAAGGTCTGTTACCCTTCTTAGAGTCATCCATTCGAACGAAGAGTATCTTTTTTTAGAATTCTTATCATTTTTTTTTTCTCTTCACATTCCAATACGGGCAAAAAGCGAGAAAAACGATGATTAATAAATGAAAAACAGTGATTAATCATCCGACAAACAGACAAATGCAAGAGAGCAAAAAGTTGGGGAAGTAAGGAAATCCATTATCATGCCTATCTTATCACTATCTTCAACACGGAACAGCGTGTTAACAAGGATATATGACTACCTTAAAGCATTAGTGCAGCAAGTGATTGTGCCCAATGTGGAAGACGACAAATCTTCGAAAAGTACTCCTTTCGAAAAGTTAGAACCTGCGAAACAGAACCATCCACAGAAAGACTGCTGTGCTACCGAAAAGGACGATCTGGTTGACGTGAGCGAATTATTTCCCAAACAGAACAACAAACAATTGAGTCTAACGTCAAAATCTTCAGTTGTACCCTGTGCTTTAAATTTGGATAACCTAGAAACACCTTTCTCAATTAAAATTGATAATAATGGTGCAGTCACTACACAGTTGAACTTGGACGAACCGATTTCACGGGGCCCTAGCCGCGGCGAGCCAGCAAAGTTACAGAATGACTTGATAAGTTCTCCCCCGCTAGAGGAATCCTATATCAATAATGACCAGTACAAAGCTCTTTTCCCCTCTAATTTCCTTCCAATCACGCCCGTAAGTAGCGTAATCACTCCTGCATCGAAGAAAAGTATTGATGAATCTCCCCTATCCGATGAGGTTCAAGGAATTGCTGATGAGTCATCCGAAACTTTACCATATATATGTCACTATTGCGATGCTAGGTTCCGAATCAGAGGTTACTTAACACGACACATAAAAAAGCATGCGAAAAGGAAGGCCTATCACTGTCCATTTTTTGATAATAGCATTTCGCAAGAATTGCGATGCCATACTTCTGGGGGGTTTAGCAGAAGAGATACCTACAAAACACATTTGAAATCTAGACATTTCACTTACCCAGAAGGTGTTAAGCCTCAGGACCGTAATAAATCACCTGGAGTGTGCACTCAATGTGGGGAACACTTTAGCACTAGTGAGAGCTGGGTGGAAAACCACATTGAGGCTGGGAGTTGCAAAGGTTTACCAGAAGGCTATTCAGAGGGAATACGAGAGAAGAAAAAGACGTCTAAAATGAAAATGATAAAGACTTCGGATGGCCAAACAAGGTTCATCTCATCCGACGAAAGTGTTTCCGAACCAGCTTTACAAAATAAGAATTGTATAGAAGCGACAGTAATGCAGTCCAAGGAACGCCCTAATGACAAGATCATACCAACCAAAACCGAAAAAAACGATTTTGGAATAGGCACTCAATGGTTTGAACGCAAACAAATATCAAGACCTACACAAACTACACAATCAAGAGGACCTACAGAAGTCCAAAATCTCAAAGAGTGGTCAATAATATCTCCCCCAATTTTGTCACCCCAAAATGCATCTTCTGTACCACAAGAGTATCAATCATCAAGATACACATTGCATATGGATTCTCCAGCATTATCCTCTGCCTCCTCAGCGCTATCTCCACTTTCAGGCGATCCAATAACAACTACAGAAACAAATAAGTCATACCCATTGGATTCAGAGCAATCGTTGTTGGAGCCAGACAAAACCGAGGAGGACGCAATCAATCAGTCAAAGGAAAGCAATATGATTTCCATTAATGAGATGTTACAGAAGCAAATGGACTTTGAACTTCTGGGTGAGAATCATTTGAAGGAGACTCAAGATTATCTGGCCCTTTACAAAAAAGCTTATGGGATAGAATTTTAAGGTTAATTCAGGTATTATTTTTATGGCGGTTTCAGGTATTTTACGTAATATTATTATTATATCATTTTTGTAGCAATATATTATTTTTAGCGGTGCTTTATAAAACAATGGATACTAAGGATGGTTCAATTCACTCATCATTTGGATTTATCACTATAAAAAGCAGTAATGAATCTTATATACATTTATTTCAGTGAATCCATATTTAAGAGAGCTTCCTCAGTGACCCCTCCCCAAAACTCCTCTCCTCCTGGGCCCTCTCTTGATTAATTTAAATTGCAAAAAGATTTACAAGTTTGCGAAAAGACTGCTTTATTTCCGCTTGGCCTGTGAGCTGTGTGTTCTCTCTTCTAATCCAGTAGGCATGTTGCATAAATAAACCTTATATTTGATGTTGTTTTAGAAATGTAATCTATATATAATTTCGTAGTATAAATATTTATAAATAAAGAAGTGAAACCATACCACTCATAAATAATGCGGGATGGTTGTCCAAGTTTGAAAGTAACTAAAGAACATAACTCGATGTCATATCAAACGTACTGGCAAATAAAATAAATCATTGGAGATGGATGAGTGTGGCGATAAGGCCCACGTGAATGTACAACTTCTCTCTTTTTCTGTTTTTTTTTTTTTCTCAGTTACAAACCTTAGATCTTTTGTTCTGGATTTCTCTTTTCCCAGATGATCTTGGCTGGACCGGTTGGAAGAGTAACCATAGATGTAAAGTCAGGAGGTGGAACGGTCTTACCCTCTGGGTAATGCCATTTTAATGTTCTGATAAAAATGGACATTAGAACACCTAGCTGACAGTAAGCAAAGTGTTCACCGATACATCTGTGTCTACCACCACCGAAAGGTAAGTATGGAGAGCTGACACCCTTAGAAATGGCACCGAAACCGTAATCGACTTCTTCACCGACGGAATAAGAGGAGGCAGAATCTTTGTTCCAACGGTGAATGTTGAATTGGTGAGCATTAGGGAAGTATTCGTCTCTTAAATGAGTGTAACCTGGAGAAACCAAAACGTGATAACCTGCTGGGATGACATAAGAAGTGTTTGGAACGTGCATATCTTTCATAACCTTACGGAACAAAGAGTGCAATGGATGGTGCATTCTTAGAGTTTCCTTAATAGTTTGGTTCAACAATGGCATTTCTTGTAATAAATCGTAGGTCAATTCCTTCTTACCACCATCCAAAACACGCATTTGTTCTTCGTACAATTCTTGTTGGACATCTGGTCTTTCAGCCAAGTGCAACAAAATCCAAGCAGAAGTGGCAGCAGAAGTATGTTGACCACCCATTAAGACACCAATTAACAAGTTAGCGATTTCTTGATCAGTCATCTTCACACCATCCTTGTAGGTAGAGTTCTTCATCAAGGAATCGATCAAATCTCTGTCTTGAATGTCGTTGTTCTTTCTTCTTTCCTTAATCAAAGACATGTAAGTACCGGAGATAGCCTTTTGAGCGTGATCTCTCTTTCTATAGTGTTCCAATGGTAAGTTAGGGAAGACGAAGTTGATTGGAGTGAAACCCTTATCCAAATCACTGTACAAGTAAGCAAAATCGGTATCCAATTTTGCTCTCATTTCCTTACCCAATAATGATCTTGAAGCGGTGAAAATAGTCATTTCAGGTTGAGTAACCATCACGTCAATAGTACCAGTAGTTCTTTCATTCAAACGGAAGTTTTTGGAGTCTCTGAAGTACTTGTACACTTCTTCAGCAATCAATGGAACGTAGCTCTTGAAGGCTTCTTTGGTTAGAGCACCCTTAACAAACTTCTTTTGCTCCATCAATCTAGAATTTGGACAATCGTAAATAACACCTTTACCGAAAACTGGAGTAGTCAAATGAGCGTAAGCAGCCTCTGCTGAAACATCTGCCAACTTAGCGTTGAAGACAAATTCGTGACCCTTTGGTCCTAAATACACAGTCATGACTCTTCCTAACAAAACGAATGAAAAAATATCACCGTATTTCTTTTGACATTCTTCGAAAAACTCGTATGGCTTCATACCGTACACAACAGCACTACCGACCCATGGAATCCAGTAAAACACTAGAGGTGGACGGTCCTTTCTCAAAGAATATAGTAATTGCCATACAATATTGTAAATGAAAGGAATTATTATGATCAAAGAGATTCTTTGGGCCAATGGTAAAGCCAAGAAATGACTTAAACCAATGTTTACGTATTCCAATGCCTCTCCAACGATTGACTTGGTAGCAGACATCCTTGTATTACTCGTTTGTTCTGTTTCTATTCAAGCCTGCTGCAATTGTGAAAGGAAAAAAATTTTTTTCTGGAAACTATTAATTAATATAATGAAAAATTATTACTTCCTATCGAAAATACACACGCTGAACGATACTGCTTATCAATCTTTTTATAAATAATTTACCAATAACGAAAAGGGAAAAAGGAAAAGGGAAAAAAAAAAAGACATTGAAAGAGAGAATTAAGAGGGAATAAGAAAACTAAGGGAAAATACGCTATCTTATATAATGAATACACATGGAGGGCAATTTTTAGAGGCTTTTCGAATACATGCGAGTACGTAAACGCCGTTAACTCGTGGAGATGCACAATAGGATGTGCTCATATCAAGAAAAAAAAAAAATTCAGGCATAAAATCGATGTCTCCTGCAAGATACCTACCACACTTATTGTGTTCTGCAAGAGACTATTGTCATCTGAAAAGCGATTATCTTGAAATCTTAGTTTCGTTTCGTTTCGTTTAGGGCCAGCGCTTCGTTTGTCTCGTTTTTCGTGGATTATCGGCCTTTAAGATTGTCCAACCCGGCAAATCTTGCACGCACATTGTATGTGCGCTGCTCGTATAGTATCCACTTCGTGTGACATTACTATAATCGTACGGCTTAGTCGGGAATAAAGGCTGGCCTCATTTTCGTACAGAGACATTTTGCCGGAAATTTCGTATTTTGCTGTGCCCCCGGTAATTCCCGGGCGCGGCACAAAACCTCTCTAAACAACCGCCCATTGTTGCAATTGTTCGTCTGTACGGGACAGGCGGCGATCATAACGTCGCACGGTGCACAGCAATTGCCGTTTTCGGAGATCTCCCTGAGTAAGCAGTCGTTTACGACCTTAATGGCTTTACAATTATCGGTTGGAACAATAACAAGAACAATTGGTTCTCTGCCTGGTGGTGAGTTAATCTGGTGGGAATGTAGTGCACAGGCGCAAGTAACGTAGGAAGCGAGAGAGAACAAGGAAAAAGAAAAAGTGGAGGAAGGTTGGTTGTATTGTCTTTTTCGGTTCTTTTCTTTTCTTTTTTTCTTTTTTTACGATGCATGTATATGTATTTTAATAGTAAAATATATTATTAAATAGGGGAGTGTGGTTGTGTGATTTAGTAGAGTAGTTAGAATAAAAACGACACAGTGGAAAAAAAAAGGTATTTTCTTTCTTTCTTTCTTCAGATCTTGCCAGCATCGAATCTTCTGGATGCTTCTTTCCAGTTGACCACATTCCAAATGGCTTTGAAGTAGTCGGCTTTCTTGTTTTGGTACTGCAAGTAGTAGGCGTGTTCCCAGGCGTCAATGGCAACTAGAGGAACTAGTGGGCCTGTGACGGTATCCTGGTTGTAGGTTTGAACAACGTCCAGCTTGCCTCCATTAGAGAGGTTTTTCACAATGAAGGCCCATCCGGAGCCCTGCACGCCTGCTAGCTTTGTGTTGGTCAACTTAATCAGCTCGTCCAGACTGCCAAACTGCTCGTCGATTGCCTTTGCCAAAGCGCCGGTGGGTGGTTCACCACCGCCCTGCGACTCTGGAGCCAGGTTTTCCCAGAATAGACAGTGGTTTGTGAAACCACCGCCATGGAACTTGATGTTTTGTTGGATAGCAATCATTTTTCTTGCGTTTGCGGGAGAGGGCTCCTTGGCCAGAAGATCTGAGAGTTCTTGGAATTGGTCAACAGCAGTGTTGAATCCGTTCACATAAGTTTGATGGTGCTTGGTGTAATGCAATTCGTTGATTTGACCGGAGATATAAGGTTCCAATGCACCGAAGTCCCACTTCAAGTCTGGCAAGGTGACTTTGGTTCTCCTTGCTGTGGTGGAGAGCAATGACAAACCACCCTTCTTGGTTAAATTAGCAGCTGCTGTTTTCGCGAACATCCTGGTACGTTTTTAGGAGGTATAGTTATCAATTGGGGTTTCGTTCCTGTAGCAGCAAGTGAAAAGCAATCGCTGTAGCTAGCTTGTATATTTTGGGGATGCAACGCTCTTATATACAAGTTATAGCTTCTTCATCAGGGGTGTCTGCTACGGTCGCGGAAATTTTTCGGCACATCCCTACTTTTTTTTTTGCGAAGCTAGTGGTTCGGCCTGTGTTATTGGTCCAGGTTTAAGGTCGCGCCAACAATGATAATAGCAATTAGTAATCAGCTCAACCTCAAGTAGAATACTACACGTGCAATCGGTAGCATGCGCAAGGGCAAACAGGATAGACGCCAAGAGAGAAAGAGAAAGAGAGAGAGAGAGAGAAAAAAAAAAAAGAAATATATAGATTTAGGTATTCGTTAAATATATACACATTAAATGGCCTCAGAAATTTTAAATATATAAATAAATAAGCTCTTATATGTACAAATTTGTGCATATACTTTTCTTGACCTTATTACTCCTCGGCTTGATTAAGAAAGGATGGTGGCGTCGAAATATAACTTTGGATCCAAACTTGAGATTTCCGCAGAGGTTGCTTCGCCATCAAGGAGAATCTCAGCCATTAATTTACCTGTTGCTGGCGCATTGTTAATACCCCAACAAGAATGTCCACTTGCAATATAAAGATCCTTGACATTTGTCTCACCAATTAAGGGACCAGAACTTGTAGGAACGTTTAAAACTGGCAAAAAACAGGCTTGTTTCCGCAAGAGATGGCCCTTTGATAGAGTTGGCGATAATTTGGATACGTAATGGTACAATTCATCACACTTCTCCGAAACTACCTCCACATCGTCCGAACTTTCAGGTATATTGACTAAAGTGTCGCCTTCGCCGCACACATAAACTTCATCTTTTCTAGCATACATTTCAGGGGAGAAAAATTCACGGTCGTTAACTTTTAGTTCAGCAAGAATAGCGTAAGGTGAAACTGTCTTTTCACTAGGCTTAATGGTGACAGAGTGGGCTCTCAATCCAGAAATTGGACAATCTTTTAGAATGTTGGAAGTCCAGGGTCCCATACTCAAAACAATCTGCTGGATGTCATTGATTTCAATGGGCTTCGCGTTCTCATCGTTGAAGATTGTACCCAGCTTAATGTCTGAATTTTCTGCATGCCCTCTGCTATTTCTGCGATTCTTGACGACAGATGGAAGGTACTTAAGAGAATGAACACAATCCATCTCGTCACACTTTAGCCCAACTACCTTACCTAGGAGAAGATCGACAGCACCTGTTTCCATTGCCTTCGATAAGATGAAATGGGTGAATTTATAGGGATGAAGCTGCGCTGTGGTATCAGTACCACCTAGTGATGACCAATCATTAACCAATTCTCTTCTTATCCAATCTAAATCAGCAGGCAAAGGATTATGGATATTAGTCTCTCTCAGTTGCTCCGCGGGACTTACAGAGTCAAGATCAGATGCGCTATTTGTGTGGCTTCTCATGCGCTCATTTGTTAGAGAGTGTAAACTGGGTACTGAGCTAGAAACATGAATGTCTGATCCTTCTTCCTCGTTACTAGCGGAGTCGTTTTTCAAAGAAGAGCCCGAAGAACTCAAAGATGAATTAGAGTCCCCGATGTTAAACTTGTTGGATATGTAGCCCGGTCTCTTCTTTGGAGGAGGGACATTCAGATTATATGCCTTCTTGCTCAGTCTTTCGTAGTTTTCAATGACTTCTTCGCGAACATCTGCTTCTAAGGACACAGTCGTCAATCTTCTGTAGTCCCAGTTGTTTTCTCCATCATATTCATCACTCAACTCCTGATGTAGCTGGAAACTTAAAGGTACGATTTGGTGAGGGAAAGCCCAAGATGCAAGCAAGCCACCTGCTTTACCAGAAGCCCCTCCAGCAATGCGCCTCGATTCAATGATGGTAATATGATGCGTCGAAGGGCTGAAACTTGGATGCTGGGTCAAGTAGTAAGCAGTACAGCAACCGATGATACCGCCACCTACAATGACAATATGTTTTTTCCCTTCGCTGTTCTTTGAAGGGTACGTTTGAAACGGTGGGTGCATAAAATCTTCACCCATTTATAAACACTATTCCTTCTGTTGCTTGGTTAAAATGCTATTGATACTTAGATGGTGTATTGGAGAGCACGAAAATCTTTTGCTGAGTGATTTGAACTATCAAACAGAATTACTTGTTGGCTGATTTTTTTTAAGTCTTGATTTAACAATAGAAAAAAAAAAAAAAAAAGGAACAATATAACTTTTGTAGTACGTGTGCCAGGTTACAGATATGGTTTCACTTCTATGTCGTGCTTTTTTCATTCATACGTAACCTTATGCATGTAGGGGATAGACGCACAAAAGCACCAAGGCTGCATGTATTGATAAATTGGCTTACACGATTCCAGCTAAGGGGACTCGGACGGAACCGTCTCATATTATACGTTCAGTGAATATTTTTCACGGAAGAATGGAAAGGGCCTCGAAAGACGTTAATGCATCCGTACACCTACATCTTTACATTTTTTGCTGTTGCACCTACACTGTTTTTTTTTTTTTCACCTTATGAGTCCTGTATTTCTTGAAAGAGCCGATAACAATATTCCAGGTGGAGTCCCGAGGCAGAATCAAGGCTGCGGAGAGAAGTTCCTCTCAAACTAATGGGAGTGATCCGCTCAGTTCTCCCATCACGACAGAACTGTCTGAGACAAAGTCTTTCCAGCAGAGCTCCGCCTACGCTCTTGCTGCAGAGATTCGCCCGAAGGCAGGTTTCCTGAAATTCTTTTCACTAGTAAAGTGTTCGTTCATGTAAAACATACTGCCGTAGTTTTGAGCTAAAATTAAAGATATATTAGATTTTTAGAATTTCTTAGATAGTCTCAACGTGTTAAAACAAAAGCATAACCAAAGAAAAAAATGGCTAAGTTCTTGAAAGCTGGTAAAGTTGGTACGTATCATTTTCAGTTTCTGGACATCAACAAAAAACCGTGCAACTGTGGTATTAGAAATCCAAGTTATTAGCAGTTGATGTTGTATAATTTGAGTTTGAATTCGAGTATTGTATCTTCATATGGGAGTAGGGAGGAAAAAGCGTGGAGATGTTAGATATTCTGGGAAAAAACCTTTAAATTTGAATGATAGCTTATTAATAGAAATATTGGACAAAAAGATGAATGATTTAGGAGCGAAATTAACGATTATTCATATTCATTGAGCTATACGAGGCAGTGGAAGGGTTATCAAAAAGTTGTAATTTAAAAGAAAAAAGCATTAATAGCCACCAAATAAGATGGTGAAAGTTCCGCGATATATTTGCTAAGACCATAGGCACATGTACGCAGGCGACCAGGGTCTTTTATTTACTGTAGTTCTTTCCATGCCCTATTAAAAATTCGTGGGCCTATGATATTTTTTCTCTCCCTAGTATTGAAGAACAAATTTGAGAATTCGCCAAACTTTAAGAAGGGTTCACATTTACTAACTATTTCTTTTCCTTCCTTTTTTTACACAGCTGTCGTTGTCCGTGGTCGTTACGCCGGTAAGAAGGTTGTTATCGTTAAACCACATGATGAAGGTTCCAAGTCTCACCCATTTGGTCACGCTTTGGTTGCCGGTATTGAAAGATACCCATTGAAGGTCACCAAGAAGCACGGTGCCAAGAAGGTTGCTAAGAGAACCAAGATCAAGCCTTTCATCAAGGTCGTCAACTACAACCATTTATTGCCAACCAGATACACTTTAGATGTTGAAGCTTTCAAATCCGTTGTTTCTACTGAAACTTTCGAACAACCTTCCCAACGTGAAGAAGCTAAGAAAGTCGTCAAGAAGGCTTTCGAAGAAAGACACCAAGCTGGTAAGAACCAATGGTTCTTCTCTAAGTTGAGATTTTAAGAGAATTGCATTATGGTCAACCAAAAATCAAAAAATTATTAGTAATATCAACATATGTATATTTAATGTATGTAAACAATGATTAAATATTAATAAAATATATCTACATATAAGTATACGCAAATGGGGTTTTTCTTCAAAAAATTGTTTGCTGGTGTTTTCAACCTTAACGACAAAACGAATCATAACGCGGTAAAGGGGAACGATAATATATAATGGAAGCATTAAGCAAAGAGCTTTGTAATACGTTTTACAGACACTGAATAAGACAACATTTTAAACAGCAATGATTATAAGGCGCTTATTTTCAATTTCAAATCGCTCATTCTTCTTGAAGAAACCTCAATTTGATGTAAAAAGAATAATAGAGATGATTCCTCAGTACCAAACTTCTATCCAGAATAGAGAGCTGATAGAGGCAGATAGTATTATACGAAGCTTACAACTGTTGGGTGAACGGTATCAAAATATAAAAGAGATTGATAAAGTTATTGCGGATATTCAAATACAGAGGAAATCAATTGAGGCTCAAATCAAAAAGGATAAAACAAAAATTACGGAATACTCAGCTGCGCTGAAGGCCCTGAAAGAACAGTACAACGATCAAAATAGCAAATCATCGGAGTTGAAAAAGAAAATCTTGGAGACCTGCAAATCACTTCCAAATACCTTGGATCCTACGGTCCCATTAGATGCCCCACAGATTGAACAATGGATAAACCCTTTAAAAACACATAAAACTTCAGAAGCTCAGGCGCATGTTGATATCATGCTTAAAAAGAATATGTTAGACCTACAGACTGCCTCGAACGTTACAGGAATGTCATGGTACTATCTATTGAATGACGGAGCACGTCTCGAACAAGCATTGGTAGCATATGCCTTGAAAAAGGCAAACGAAAATGGGTTTTCAAGCTGCGTACCGCCAAGCATCACGAAGAAGGAGTTAATAGATGCATGTGGATTTAATCCAAGAGATATGAATAATGAAAGGCAAATTTACGCTCTTCAAGACACCAATTTAGGATTGGTGGCTACCGCGGAGATACCTTTGGCAGGTCTAGGGGCAAACAAAGTTCTAGAGTTAAACTCGGGAGAATGTTCTAAGAAACTAGTTGGAGTAAGTAGATGTTACAGAGCTGAGGCAGGTGCCAGGGGAAAAGATACGAAAGGTCTCTATCGCGTTCATGAGTTTACTAAAGTAGAATTATTTTGCTGGAGCAAGCCAGAAACCAGTGCAAAAGTCCTTGAGGAAATAAAGCAATTTCAGATTTCTGTAGTTGAGGAATTAGGAATACCGGCCAAAGTACTAAATATGCCATCAAACGATCTTGGTAATCCCGCTTTCAAGAAATACGACATCGAAGCTTGGATGCCAGGAAGGGGGAAATTTGGCGAGATAAGTAGTGCCTCCAATTGTACCGATTTCCAAAGTAGAAGATTAAATACAAAGTACAGGGACGATAACACAGGAAAGCTAGAATATGTGCACACGCTGAATGGCACAGCAATGGCTATCCCAAGAGTGATAGTAGCACTAGTAGAAAATTTCTATGACCCAAGCACCGGTAAGATATCTGTTCCTGAATGTTTGAGGGAGTTTATGAATGGCCAACGATACATTTAATAAGTAAGAAAATCTTGTAAATATGTAATCTTATGTTAACCGTAGCATCATTGTGTTGGACGAAATCCTCTGTGATGTTCTGTGTGATTGAAATTGTATGGTTTTTTTGATCATACGAGTATTTTTCCTAAAGATGAAAGAGAACTCGATTCCTAAACAGTTGTTTGTAGGGCATAACGTTGTATCGTAAATACTTACCATACGCTTAGGTATATTCCTTTAGATTTCCGTAACACCTTTCAGTTTTACTATTCCGCGTGGCGAGGTAAAGATCATAAAAATACAAGTTTGTTATAGCATTTCCTGCAAATAATTGCTGTAACTGGTGGCGAAAAGGTCATAGAATTATTCGCCTAAATTATGTTGTTGTTAGCATTAAGTGATGCACATATTCCTGATAGAGCAACTGTATGTGTTATTCTCCTTTCTTCTCTGGTTAGCTGTAGTGGAACCTATAACGGCCATTGCGCCACAACTTCCTTTAACATTAATACTAACATATTGATAACGACTTCAATTGCAAGTAGGATTTACCTGTAAAATTCAAAAAATTACTAAGCGTTCCTGATAAAATATCTCAGGTCGCTTTATTAGGTAATAGTACAAAGTCTTATGACTTTTTGAAATTTGTCAATCAGATATCTAACAATATAACAATCGTAAGAGGAGAATTTGATAATGGGCACTTACCAAGCACGAAGAAAGATAAAGCATCAGATAACTCTAGACCGATGGAAGAAATTCCTATGAATAGTATAATAAGGCAAGGTGCTTTGAAAATCGGCTGTTGTAGCGGTTATACCGTTGTGCCAAAGAACGACCCCTTATCTTTGTTAGCATTGGCACGCCAGTTGGATGTAGACATTTTATTGTGGGGTGGTACTCATAACGTTGAAGCTTATACCTTAGAGGGAAAATTTTTTGTTAATCCAGGTAGCTGTACGGGTGCTTTTAATACAGATTGGCCAATTGTCTTTGATGTTGAGGATAGCGATGAAGCTGTGACATCAGAGGTGGACAAGCCGACTAAGGAGAATCAGTCGGAGGATGACGATGCCAAGGGTGGATCAACAGGAACGGAACAACCTGGGTCTTACACGCCTAAAGAAGGCACTGCTGGGGAACGTGAGAATGAGAATGAAAGTAACGTTAAGCCTGAAAACCAATTTAAGGAAGACGAGGTTGATATGTCAGATTCGGATATAAATGGGTCTAATTCACCAAGTTTCTGCCTCTTGGATATTCAAGGCAATACCTGCACGTTATACATTTATTTATACGTTAATGGAGAAGTGAAGGTCGATAAAGTGGTTTATGAAAAGGAATAGGGTAGCCATTTTCATTTTTATGCATTTCTATGATGTCTAAACATTAGATGCATTCGTGAACTTTTTCTTGCAGACGAGATAGATATAATCAAGATATCCTATCTGCCGGATATTACATATATAAAAAAAGAAAGCTTGCATGCACAGTTTCCTTACTATTCATGCTCACATAATTCTACCGAATTAGCACTGCAGTGTTTAGAGCCGTGCTCAAAAAGAGCTAACAGAGCTTGTGAAGAAGCCTGGATGAAAATATACTACGTTTATATAGGTTGATTTAATTATACAATGATATCATTTACGCCTTGCTTAATGATATCCTCTAGTAGATCGCCTTCTAGATCGTCTTCTAGTTTTTCCTCATTCTCTTTCAAACGGCGATGGGTGAAGTTGCTTATCTGCAACTCCTCTAATTTTAAAACCTTCTTCATGGCGTATGCATCTTCACCATCCTGATAGTAGCTTTTCTCGATACTCAACACCTCAAACGCCAATGTGTCCCTGTACAAGTGTAAAGCTGCTCTATTAGATTGTCTCACATGCAAGGAAACATATTCCGCTTGATGAACTTCTCTCAACGCAAATAAAGCTTGTCTCATTAAGTTTTCGGCAATCCCCATCCTTCTATAGGTTCTCATGACACTTAAGGAAGTAATATGACCATTTGGTGGCTCGTTTTGCTGGTCGGGGTCGTCGTTCATCTTCACGAGAACGTATCCAACTAATTTTTCGCCCGGAGCCAAGTATGTTGGATCCAACTTGATTGTTCTGCCGTCATTGGTCCCATCTAAGGTCAATTCCAATTTGTCGTTCTCATCTTGTTCATCACTATCTTCACAGTCCAAAGTGGTGGTAGTAGCAACAAACGAAGCCTCCGGCCACGAGAGAATATGATACATATAATATTTCATCATATAATTTTCGGGTAGGTTATGAAGGTTGGCATTTTGCATACATATAATGTCATTGATTGTCGCTCTGCGAATATTAATAGGCATGGTTGACGAAGTTTTATTTTGGAGCTTGATCGTATGTATTTAGGTTTCCCTTTTCACTAGGCAATTACTCGTTGCTGACAAAAGGTTTCAAACTTTTCAGACTGTGCTTTTTTTTTTCTGTTCAAAAAACCAATTGACGCGAGAAAGTGAGGATTGAGCCTAGAGATCAATAAAGACAAATTAGCATTGGATGCAATACTACTAAAGCGCTTTAAGAGAAAATATTTGTCCTGGAAGTCTCATTGAGATTATACTTTATGAATTCTCTATCTCAGGGCAGAAGGCACTTCAGCGTATCATTTGTTCCATGATATTTTCTGAATAAACTTCAGAATTATAATACACAGTATTTACACATCTAATTTTTGACTACAGTATAATATTCAAGCTTCTTGATTTACCTGCAGTTATGCTTAAATTCACATTTGAATTCTTTAGTATCCGTTTAGCAAGTTAGTACCTTTGCACGGAAATGTATTAATTAGGAGTATATTGAGAAATAGCCGCCGACAAAAAGGAAGTCTCATAAAAGTGTCTAACAGACAATTAGCGCAATAAGAAGAAAGAAAACGGATTGAAGTTGAGTCGAGAATAATTATGGCACCCAGAAAACGCTTTAGGCTACTCGAATTAGGGTCACCAACAAATTCTAAAAGGAAAGTTCAAAAACCTCTTCAAGAGAAGACCCCAAACTTGCGAGTTTCTCCACTTGCTTCTAAAATTGGTAAAGAAATCAAGAATAAGGAAATCAGAAAAACAAAAAAAACAGAATCAGAAAATATATTCAATTCGAAACATGTCGATTTAAGACTAGAAAGCCCACATCCAGGATTAAATTTTGTAAGTGATGCTCAACAGTACTCAAAGGCTGGAGATGTTCGATATTTGAAAAATAAATCAAGCAATACCTTGAAAAACGAAAGACAAACAATAGAGCGCCCCTCATTTGATAATTCCTTAAGGTTCGAGGACATTGAGCAGCCTCCAAAATCTACTTCAACGCCGGTTCTTTCTCAATCTTCTCAAATAAATGTAGAAAGAGAAGCACCCATGTTTCCAGTTCCTTACTATATTGCTCCTTCTCCTATGTATAATTTTAGCCCGTATCAAAATTTCGTTGGAAACCCAACGTTCCTGACGCCAAGTCATAACCCAAACCTAAACTATGCCATTCCCATCCAACGGCCGGAGTTGCTTTATCCGAATGTTAACGTATACGATTCGCCATTGTTTAAGAAAACAAGACTGCCCCATCAGACCAAAAGTCTAGATAAAGAACAAAATTACCAATATCTTCCAATATATCCGGTCTCGATTTCTAATAACGGAGATTTTGTTGGCCAAGAGACACCAAGGGCAGCACCAAAGTTAAGTAAAAAGAGACTTTCAAGTACATTGGATGTTAATTGTTCCGATTATGAGTCTAGTGGACAAAATGCAACTTATAATGATAGTGAATCTCCCCTTAATTAAAAAGATTAGTTTACTTTTTCTGTAAAATGTTAATTAGTTTATTGCATAAAAAATCTTTAATACTAAATGACAAAATTTTCACAATTTTCTTAAAAAAATTATCGACAACTGCAGGACTCGAACCTGCGCGGGCAAAGCCCAAAAGATTTCTAATCTTTCGCCTTAACCACTCGGCCAAGTTGCCACTTATTATATAAGTTGTTGTATCCCAAAATGAGATACGTCAGTATGACAATACGTCATCCTAAACGTTCATAAAACACATATGAAACAACCTTATAACAAAACGAACAACATGAGACAAAACCCGTCCTTCCCTAGCTGAACTACCCAAAAGTATAAATGCCTGAACAATTAGTTTAGATCCGAGATTCCGCGCTTCCACCACTTAGTATGATTCATATTTTATATAATATATAAGATAAGTAACATTCCGTGAATTAATCTGATAAACTGTTTTGACAACTGGTTACTTCCCTAAGACTGTTTATATTAGGATTGTCAAGACACTCCGGTATTACTCGAGCCCGTAATACAACAAAGTGGTAAGCATAATATCAGAATCTTATGCCTTAGTATAAGTCAATTGAAATTGCAATCCTTGTATGTTTTATATTAAATTTTGGGTGAATAATTGGATAATTGTTTGAAATCCACTGTTGAAGAAAGGCTATAATATTCGTACACAGAGTATACTAGAAGTTCTTCTCGAGGGTCTTGGAATCCACAAAAAGGCGTCGATAAATCTCCATAACTATATTACTTTATGTTCTTTCCTTTCATATGTTTCGTTATCCTATTACATTATCAATTCTTGCTTTTAGCTTCTATTGTATTTGATAAAATATTTCGGCTTCTTTTATGTGTATGCGATTGCGTATTACTTAATATAAATTTATATTTCCTGCGACCATTTGTCCGTCAGAAAAGGCTATGAAAAAAACAACACTACCCTTTTACCGGAAATCACAAACTAAATGTTAAAATAAGAATTTAACATCATCCATTGATTATGAATATTGAGTGAATGATTTAATGATTGTTGCGATTTCCTTGTTGGTGAAGGCTATGATATCAGCTATGCAGAATATACTAGTAGTTATCCACCAGAACATAAGAATCCTC
>ERZ794946.80-NODE-80-length-59585-cov-4.060188_pt1 | contig 59585 bp, 45 predicted proteins | sample MGYA00433072_ERZ794946 | MGnify/ENA primary metagenome ERZ794946 (study PRJEB30137, sample SAMN04331413) | food metagenome | isolation source: Y3 must sample point D1 replicate A | place: Australia: South Australia | collected 2014 ...
CGATGATGATGATGATGTCTTGGATAAGGGGGACGGTCAGGGGGCTTGCTGACAGTAGGCTGATTGCGAAGAAGCTGGAATCGCTGATGTTTGGAGTAGATTGAGCGGTTCACAGATGAAGAGAATGGGCTGATCTGCTCAGGGGTCACGCGAAGACGTGAAGCCTGCTGCTGCTGCTGCGGCTATTCGAATACGGAGTTTCTGCTTGGAGCCCAAAGCCTTGATCGATTTTGTTCACTGAAGAATTTTCACGAAGCAGCACCATACCGAATCGATTTACAGGCGAATTACGGCTTGGAAACATCGCCCAGGTCGTCAAAGACACCTTGCACCTTGTAGATCATCGCTTGGAGATGACTCCTTTGAACAAAATACGAAGCGATCTAGGATTCGCTGATTGATAAGACAGGCGCCTTAAGACTCTTTCTACCACCGACCTGCCCCTCCCCTTTATGTCGCGTCAAACAAGTCTTGCCATGCGATTCTTTCCTATTGCGGCCTTCGGCCTAAGTGTCGGTACCAGTCTTGCAGCATGTCCGTATGCCGATAAAGCAGCTGCACGCCCTGACTGCCCCTATGCGTCCATCGGGAAGAACAAGCTTGCGCAATATGGAAACGAAACGAATCGTACCTCTCCTTCCGCCGACAAAAATGGCGTCTTCTACTTCAACCGCATCGCGCCTTCCGGGTCACAATTGTGGATTTCGAACGCCGATGGAAGCAATGCAACGAAGGTGATGAGCAACCAAACGGCCCCCTTTGATTATCACGCCTCATGGTCTTCCGACGGTCAGAGAATCATCTTCACCAGCGAACGACGCGCTGATGGCCAGTCCGACCTGTACCAAGTCAATACGGATGGTACAGAGCTTACCGAATTGGTCTCCAGCGACTCGTTCGAAGATATCGGAAGTCTGTCGCCCGACGGCAACAAGCTTGCCTATGTGTCGACAGCCATCAATTACACGACAAACATCTTTGTCAAGGACCTTCACACCGGTATCTCCATCAATGTCACAGGCAGTGACGAAAGCGTTGGCAGTTTCGTGGGCCCTCACAGCTTTTTCCGCCCGTCTTGGTCTCCTGACGGCCACTGGATTGCCTTCAGCTCTGATGCAGGCACTCAGTGGACTGGCCACAGTGATGGTACTGGCTGGGAGCATACTCAATCACTCGCCGTCTTTGTCGTTCGCCCCGATGGTAGTGGTTTTCGCAAGGTCATCGGAGAAGAGAGTCGTTGCCTGGGTACACCGAGATGGTCGCCCGATGCATCACGAATCGTCTACTACAACATTTCGACCGAGGATACGTACGGCGCGCATGGCACAGTGGCTGGTCAAGAGTTAGCTGTGTTTTCTCAGATCTTCAGTGTTGATGTTGCGACTGGCAGCGATGTTGTCCAGCATACTTTCGACAACACATTGAAGGTGTCTCCTGCGTACTTGGGTAACAGTAGCAACATTGGCTATCTCGTCAAAGCTGGCACGGAAGCGGGCATCCACTACACCAGTCCAGATACCATACACCACTATATTAAAAGTACTATGCGCAACCCGGCATGGTCTCCCGACGGCAGCAAGGTAGTGTACGAAGTTTATGAGTGGGGTCAGCGACCCGCCGAGAAGGAACTGTTCAGCTGGGATGACGAGTGGGACTATCGATTCATGGACGTCTTCCCATCTTTCAGCACCGCGACAGGGCGCCTTGCGACTACCGAGAAGCAGCTCGGCAATGGATCCTGTTCGATTGTTCTCACAGGTGCTGATTATACCAATGTCACTACTGCCTTCGATACCTGGAACATCAATGCCTCAGAGGAATATGCCGAGCTCTATGCAAGCGGACTGGCTGGAGCGTTCCAACCTACTTGGACAGCAGATGGCTCAAAGCTCGCTGCGGGTTTCGGAGTCTGGTTTTTCGATCGCATCTTGTATCCTGGAACTCTTTACTCTTTCGACGCCGACGGCATGGCTGCCCAGAACTTGACCGACGGCACAAACAACGCAGGCTTTCCCTCTTTCTCTCCTGACGGCACAAAGCTTGTTTACAGACTCTGGAATGCCACATATGGGCCTTTGGGCTTGCACGTGCTAGACATGGAGACTGGGGACACCACTCAGCTCACTGCTGGCTGGGACAATACACCAGGATGGTCTCCTGATGGTGAATTGATCGTCTTTACTCGTCAAACTAACTGGACTTCTGGCTCGAGCTGGCAAGAGGACCGCTTTGATATCTGCACCATCCGTCCTGACGGCACCGACCTGAAGATCTTGACCGAGAGCGAAGCAAACGATGCTCATGCCGTCTGGAGTTTTGATGGAAGGATCATGTACAGTACAGGCATGTACGGATTCCGGGATGAGAGCGTGATGTACGACAACACCTTTCAGCCGTACGGGCAGATTGTTGTCATGGACAAGGATGGACAAAACAAGAAGATGTTGACGGATAGCATGTGGGAGGACAGTATGCCATTGTACGTAGAGAGGAAGTTCTTCTAGAGCCTTTGCGTTCAGTATCATAGTCCAATCCTTCTGTAGCTTGTAAAAATGCAAGGTAGTCCCAACAATGCCTACTTGACCAATGGAAGCGGCGGTAGACGTCTATCCCAGCGGACAGGGCGCTAGACAAGAATCAATATATGCAGTCGAACGTGGCGATTTGCAGAGACAATCGCAGAGGAGACGGCATTTTCTTCTGGTTGGGCGTGACTTGCTTCGTGATTTACATTGTCGCGGGTTCAATGACTGTGCTTCCTTTTATCCGACTCTCAATCATCTCACTTCAGCTTTCACTTTCGCTATTACTCCACTTCGGAATTCTTCAAGGAGAATCATCAGACTTCACCTTCTCTCTCCAGCCTTTCCTCTTCAGCCTTTCCTTCCTCCATTGTCTTCACACTCAACAGTGCCCAACACCAAATCACCTCACATCGCAAGTCATGTCTGCTCTGGACGCCATACAGCGTCTCCTCATGTACTGCGACAACTGCAACGAGTATGAGGATCAGATGAAATGCGACAACCTGACCCATGGTGGCATGACTCAAAGCTGCACCAAGTGTGAGAATGAAGGCAGGGATTGCGAGTCCTTCTCGCTCAAGAGACTCGCAGAACTCCGCACCACCCTTTGGCAGTCGCTCATTCCAGTCGAAGCCCGCGATCTTTTCGTCCAAGTCATCAACAGACACATGAAGAACAATATCCCCCTCACTTCCGCCGCCATCGCCTTTGCAATCGGCCACAACTACCCCAACATTCTCACCACCGGTTCCAACAACAAGCAAGAGTACATACTTTACAACTGCATGGTGTGCATCGCCGACCACACCGACACATGGCAGCTCGATGCCGACAACTGCGCTGCATACTATGTCTTCTACTTGCTTTTCAGCGCTACCATGGTCCACCAAGCTACCCTCTCGCCTAATTCGAAGATCGAGTCTATCACCCACGCCATGACTGCCATTCAGGCCGTCTGGAGCTTCATCACTCCTTTCAGTCAAGAGCTTTCCGAGCACCCTCTTATGAGTGGCCTCTTGCCTCCTCGCGCCGTGCCTTCCAGTGACGATCTCAGTGTTATCGTGGGGTACCAACATCTGCTCCCCTACATCAATGCTCTCCCTGCCAATGAGTGGGGCGCATCGACAAGCAGAGTCAAGAGTCGCTGCGTCTCATGGGCCACGAACCTCTACAGATGCCTTTGGCGCATCAACAACGGCACCACCGGTCACTGCGATCGCCTGGTTCTCCTCTGGCCCGCCACAAAGACCCCCATGGACCACCATGTCTGGGTCCTCATCACCAACCCCACACACACCGTCTGGAAGATTCTCCTCTCTCACTGGGCATTTGTGTGTCACCGCGTGTACGTTGAGCACGGATCCTGGTGGCTGCAAAACGTCGCTAGCTTCATCGCAGAGGAGGTGATGGAGGAGTACGACAACAACAACTGGAAGGATGATATGCACCTCGCCCTCGCATCTCGCGCTGCCAAAACTATTGTCACTCCCACGCTTCCTAGAGAGTGAATGCCATGCGAGAGAAGGAATCAATGCTGACTGCTGAACATGACTCCTGGTTACTGGGGAGTGGGCGGCACTGCTGGATTGAGGGCCTCAGGCGTCAGAAAGAGGTACGGAGGGGACAGTGAATCGGAATGAGACGAGATGTGGCTGTCCAATGCTGGACGTTGCTCCTAGTTACTAGGGAGTCGACGACATCCATGAAGGAGAACAGCCACATAACAAAGGAAGAAGGAAAGATAGACAGACGCGGATAATTGCTCGATTGATTCACATTCTCGATAATTCAACTTTGCTATTCTCATACCAGTACATACGCAACGTCCAGCATGATCGGATGGTAACATCACCGTTTTCATGTGAGCGTAGAGTGGCCTCCGTAAGTACTTGACATCTTATTGAGTTTTCGAGCATCGATAGTTGTGGCAGTAGAATGTGGCACCGCTGGTCACATCATAAACACAGCTGTTCGTGGTGTTGGGTCCTCGAATGTTCCCCCTAACAGTTGTCAATCGTAGCACCCTGGCAAGTAATACAACCTGGATCATGCAGTTGAGATCAAACGTCTCAAAACACTCACAGACATGGCAATAGAGATCGCATCACGCTATACACAAGTCGATATCTCAGTGGTCCTGTGGTGAATGCTATATTTGTGTACCTCACTGGCAAATGAACGTTCCTCGCCCACGGTTATGACTCGAGTTGTACTCCATCCTCTGATTGACCAATCCCCCTTGCCTCCTACTCCAGCGTACCAGATTTTGACGGCGTTAAAGTGCAAGTCATCATTGTCGTTGATATCAGCAGCAGTTCAAAGTCGAGACCAAGTCGACCGAGTCCACCAAGGTGACTTCGTCGAAGGGAGTAAGTACTGATTATAGTATTCCAACCTTCATAGTTACTGACTTGGTTCGACAGATGAGCACCGAGTTCCGCCAGGCGGAGGTTGCACAAATATCGACAGCACTGAAGTTCGAAGGAAGAAGGAGGGGAAGAAGGTCTGTGTCTGCGACTTCTGCCAGGCGGAGGTCGTACAAATGTCGACGGCATTGAAGTTCGAAGGAAGATTGAACATGGAGGAAGCGTAGACTTGGTCCTCACGACGCATCAGACGACGACTCGTCGTCATCCTCTCCGGGACACGGTAGAGTCGACCACAGCCCGCAGATGATGCCACTCGGTCCTTTGACCTGCTGCTGATGTGGGGGGGTGCGCAGCCTTGAAAGTGGGCGTTTTGGGAGCGCGGAAGCTGAAGGGGCTTGGCCTGAGCGGAAGACTGTTTGATCTCGACGGCAGCAGGTGTGTCCCAATATTGAGTCTCGGCGACTGGAAGATTGGACAACAGCAGGTTTGCCCCAATTCTGGACGAAAGACTGCTCAATGTCCATCTCGACTTGATCAGGCTCAGACTGTTCAACGTCCACGATCTGGGCATTCCGAACCTCGGGCTTCGCCTGCTGGACATCAACCCATACATCCTTGGCAGGCGTGGTACTGTAGCCTTGGAAGCGACCGAGACTTGAACAGGCGAACTGGAGTCGACACTGGCGGCTAAGACACCCGAGCGAGTCTTTTAAGCGTAAGAGCCCAGCTTTGGGTGAGGGCCAGCGCGACGCCTGGGAGAAGGTACGGCACTGTGTTTACTCGAAACATGGGTGTAGGAGTCTCCGACTTGGTGATAACGATGGGAGTGCCAATGGGGGTGCCGATGAGAACAAGAGGAGTATGAGGAGTTTGTCCTTTCAATGCGCGATGAGGATGGGCTCGCTTGGCAGGAGTGACAGGCATGCCAGAAGGAGGAGTGAATGGCTTTGCTGAGGCCGGGAAAGTCGAGCTGTCGAGCGAAGAAGGTTAGCTGAGTCTCGGAAGCTCTGGAGAAGTACTTACGAGGCCATTGAGAGGGCTATCATCATTGTCGGTTGCTGCGAAAGCATCGCGCATCTTGTAAGGACCGACAGAGTACTGCGAGGATGCCAGGCTCAGGATCCTCTTCTGCATGAAGGTGAGTTGTCCGCGATGTGAAGTTATGATGTTCGCAAGGCGGAGACGGCGGGGCTGATAATGGCGGAACTGTGTGCGGCGAAAGACTATGCTAATGGAAGAGGTGCCTAGCTAATAAAGAAGTTGCAAGTCTGGTCAGAGGGCTCTTCTCTTAGACAAAATATGAGCCGCTTGAACTGTGGCAACCTGGCGGGAAGCTCGCGGGCAGCTGAAGAGAGAGCAAGACCAGGTAGCGGTGTGGAACGTGGAGCGGTTATAGCAGGTGGCTCTGAGCTAACGATATGCGTAATGTGGCGTAAGATATGGAGCCAAGCGCTTGCTCTCTCGACAGAGAAAGGTGTGAGGAATAGGCCTCCAGATGCCAGAAGCTCGTGATCAAAGAAAGGCTCGCGGGGGAGCGTACAACGAAGAGGAGAGGAGAAGTTCTCCCTGCCTACGAAACATGTTAGCAAGTAGAAGAAGCCTAATCGGATCAACGTCGATACCTTTGCATGAGGGAGTAGCACATGAGGAGAGAGAGGAAGGGCGAGTGTTCAAAGCTTGCAGTAAACTCATGGAGAAGAAGTTGAGTATGTCCTGCAGATAGCCAGAGAGTAGGGATCGCTAGAGCGTGTCGAGAGCTGCGATGAATGAAAGAAGCGTATGTCGCAGAAGGACAACATATCATACCGAGAATCATGAGATGAGAGGACAAATTTTGACTGTGTCAAATACAGATGGCTATGCAACTCTGCACTCATCCACACAGGCGGTGAGGAAGTCCGAAACTTGATCAACGACAAAAACATTATAGGCTTCCCTTGCTTTTCTCTTAGCAGCACAAGGTTCGTGTATGGACATGGAAGCAGGTGATCCGAGGTGCAAATTCTTCGTGACGCAACCTGGATTTTCGCAGAGCAGGGAGACTAGGGCTAGAAGGTACAGAGTCATGGGCTGTCCTCTTCGTTGGAACGTCCAAGATATCAAAGAGTGGTTTCAAATCAAGATGTGGTATCTCTCAAGCCCAAAAAACATGAGGCAAAGTTTTCCGAGCATGTGGACTTGCAACTGTCAGTATTTGTGCCCATGGGGAGATTGTGGAGTCAAGTAAACAAATATTCAGGAGTCTAGACGATGTTGAATCATCAGGGCTTGCTCTGCTGTCGAGGGGTTGTCGTCGCGCATGCCTGTTTGCGAATCAAGGGCTTCACCGGTCTGTTGAGTCAACATCAGGAGTGTTTTTATGCCAGGCCGACGTCGGGAAAGTGCCATCAACAAACTTCAATCTCCTGCGTTTGACAGACGTTTACTGTCGAGAGCAGAGCATTTCGAGGCAAGTCTCAATCACCAATGGAATCACAGTGGAAACCTCGCTTCTCATGGAACCCTTTGCCTACCTATAACACATCGTGCATCTCAATAGCATGTTTTTCGGCCGAAAATTAGTGTCAGAGGTGAGGCATTTTCGGGAAACTCTTGATCATGATCCTGCACCAGCCGAAGCAGGACAACCAGCTCAATTGTGACTTCCGAAATAGGAACAGCGGCCTATCATGATTGTGTACAGACAAAAGTCTAAACCTGTGTGGTTTGGCGGGTTGTGGAGTTGTGGAGGTTTGGACAGCAAAGTTATTCCCCGCCATGGAAAGCCGTTCGACGGGAAAGATGAGGAGCGTCAGTGCTTTCTCGAACAAGATTCGGAGAAGAGCTTGGAGGTGATGCTTCGAGTTCTTCTGCTTGCTCAACAATGTTCAATTTGTTTGTTTCGCTAGATCGTTGTCGCATTCTGTGGCAGAGCTGCTCCAGATGATATCGGACATGTCGTAGTCGCAGATGCGCAGTCCAAGCGAAAGCGCTGCATCGTCACCTTCATAGCGCCCAAATTCCAAGGTTTGTTCCACGTCCGTTGTATGGCGCCTGAGCCGTCGATACCGCGCCCCTGCCGTCGCCGGGAGCAGCAAATGGTGACAAACTCTGACAACCCCTCCCGGCAACCGCCGACCAAGCGAAAACACTTTCTTTGCACCTGCGACATCAAGCTGTGGTCACGAATGCCATGCCATGCATTGGTCGACCCGATCTTCGAGACAATATCACCAAAAGCCTCACTCACACGCCCACAACCCCTTGAACGTCTCAAACACCAGCAGGAAGCTTGGGATGAAGATTGCACGATGCACGCCGTCAGAGAATGGAAGTGTTGTATATTCATCAAAGGTGGGAGCGAGGAACGAGGTTTTACAACGGTGCGCCACGGTACGAAGGGCGTTTCTCCAGTGGGGTCACGGCTTCCCCGACTGGTCGCTTTCCCGAGAGGCTCTTCCGAGGAGACGACAAGCCGAAACAACACGACCACGCCGAGAGATAGGTAGGGTACGGCTACAACAAAGGGCCGATTAGGACCTTTGGCTTTACCGACTAGTGCAGTACTCTCGGATGCAACCCGCCACATAAACCGTGTGATATTGAGCGGGGCGACATGGAGAAACTGGTACACACTGGGGAATACTGGAGCAAGATCATGTCGCATGGCCGTCACGCGGGGCCCCAAGAGAAACCTAGATGGCATGGACCAACTCCTTGATACTGGCCGTTTGGGGTATGCGAGTTGGTCGTGTGCTATAAAGAGTCCTCACTCATCCTCCTTTGCCGATCAGAAGCAGCTCATCACTTCCTTCCAACTCATCCGCCATCATGGCTCACCACGAAGACATCAGCTCTGATCCTACCCACGACCGCTTCAATGTTGCCGAGGAGAAGCGTCAAGCAAGAGTTGCAGAGCTCACCGACAATGTTACTGGAGAGTACGACAATACCGCTCCCATTGTTGAAGCACATCATTGACCCTTTGCAGGATTCGCAACCCTCTTGTTGGTGTATCCCGCGAGACTTTGATGCGCTCTGCAGAGAAGTTCGCTGCCGACCATGACCTCAACGACATCCTGCCTCTTCTGAAGAAGGGCGCCCTTGCTGCTCAGAACCCTGCCGAAGTCCACACCATGGACGACTTTACCGATGAGGAGAAGGAGACCTTCCGCGAGGAGATCACTCACAAGTGGCGCCAACCCAAGATTCTCTACATCACCATCATTCTGAATTCTGTTGCTGGTATGCGCTTCCACCTCTACCCCGACTTCGTGAGCATTGACTGACTTTGCCATAGCTGCCATTCAAGGTTGGGATCAGACCGGATCCAACGGTGCCAACTTGTCCTTCCCTCAAGCCTTTGGCATCCCCGAGAGCGGACCCGTCTGCGAAGCCGCCGGTAACTGCGCTGCCAACCAATGGCTTGTCGGTTTCATCAACTCCTGCCCTTACCTCGCCATCTTCTTGTTCGCCGGCTGGATCTCCGACCCTCTCAACCACTGGCTCGGTCGCCGTGGTGTCATCTTCATCGCCGCCGTCTTCTCTCTTCTCGCTCCCATCGGCATGGCCGTTACACAGAACTGGCAACAGCTCATCGTCACTCGTATCCTTCTTGGTATTGGTATGGGTTTGAAGGAAGTCACCGTCCCAGTCTTCTCCGCAGAGGTTGCTCCTACCAAGATTAGAGGTGGTTTGGTCATGTCATGGCAGATTTGGACTGCTTTCGGTATCCTTCTCGGAACATCTGCCAACCTTGCTGTCAAGGACGTCGGTGATATCGCATGGCGTCTTCAGCTTGGTTCAGCCTTCATTCCTGCCGTTCCTCTTGTCCTTGGTATCTTCTTCGTTCCCGAATCGCCCAGATGGCTGATGTCCAAGAAGAAGTACGGCAAGGCTTACAAGTCTCTGCTTCGTTTCCGTGGAAAGCCTATCCTCGCTGCAAGAGAGTTGATCTACATCTACGCTCAGATGGAACAGGAAGTCATGCTCATTGAGCAGTCTGGTCTTCCCGCCAATGCCGGTTTCTTCACCCGCTTCATCGAGCTCTTCACCATCCCTCGTCTGCGTCGTGCTGTCCAGGCTTCCGGTATTGTTATGATCGGTCAGCAGATGTGCGGTATTAACATCATCGCCTTCTACTCTTCGACCATCTTCGCACAAGCTGGCGCAACTGTTACCGGTGCTCTTCTCGCATCCTGGGGCTTCGGTATTATCAACTTCATCTTCGCCTGGCCTGCCGTCTGGACCATCGATACCTACGGTCGTCGCGCCCTCCTCCTCTTCACCTTCCCCAACATGTGCTGGACGCTGTTGGCAGCTGGACTCTGCTTCTTGATCCCCACATCTTCCGCCGCCCACCTTGGTCTGATTGCGCTCTTTATCTACTTGTTCGATGCCTTCTACTCTCCTGGTGAGGGTCCTGTACCATTCACCTACTCTGCAGAAGTCTTCCCTCTGTCGCACCGTGAGGTTGGTATGTCTTGGGCTGTTGCCACCAACAACTTCTGGGCCACCGTCGTCTCTCTCACCTTCCCTCGTCAGCTTCGCGCTTTTGGAACCACTGGCGCATTTGGCTTCTACGCTGCCATGAACGCAGTCGCTTGCGCAATGATCTTCCTCTGGTTACCCGAGACCAAGCAGCGCTCCCTGGAAGAGCTGGACTACGTTTTCGCTGTCCCTACCCGCACCCACATGAGCTACCAAATGTTCAAGGTCTTGCCGTACTGGTTCAAGACCACTATTCTTCGCAAGAAGGGTCTTCCTGAGCCCAGGTTGTACCACTTCCACAGTGACTCGCCCATGCTTGAGCTGGAGAACATGAAGGCATAATGGATTGCTTGTGGTTGGAGTTTTGATTTCCTAGAGGTGAGAGGAAAGTGATCGTCGAGTACATATCCGTAGATCCCCAATGAATAAGATGTTCTATCCAAAAATGATTGCACCACCTCGAGTGTGACCCCGCAACTTGCAACGTTCTGACCCAAATAAATCTGCGTGCTGTCGGATCTTCCCCACCCTGTCGAGCGAACACCCATATCAAACTGACAGCAACTTGTGTCATCAAATCTCAAGCAATGACACTTCGATCGTCGCAATTGATAGAGGTGGTATACAATTACACAATGATCATTACTTGTGTGATCAACTCACCTGCGACAAGTTCCAATGCAGCCAGAGCGTATTGAGGAAAAATTGATCTTCGAGCATAGATGGGGGACGGCATTGTGCGTATCTCCATGATCGTCTCTTTTTGGGCAAGTCCTAAACCATTATTCTTTGTTAGGAATCTCTCGTGTCTAGCATCAGGGTCTAGTATGCTCTAGAAGCAGACAAGTGATGATGGCCCCCTACTGCTGGCTACCGTCAGCGAGCTCCATTATATCCTCATGTCCACGTCATGACCCAGATGATCGCTGGTCTCTTCGCTATTTGATCAACGACTTCTGCTTGCGCAGACAAGTGATGCGCGGATTGGATTCTTGCAAGTCTTCCAGTAGCCGTTAGTCGCAACGAAAGCGTTGGCGCGCGATTAGGAAGCCGCGCTCATTTCGGCTTGCGAAAAACGTTGGACATGCTACTCATAATAAGGGTCCGCAAGCCCATTCTTCTTTCGAGATCGATGTACAGACTTCTCGCTATCTTCTTTGATGAATGTGCTCTGTTGTAGGTCAAAAGAGCCAACTTTGTCATGACAAAGCGCGACACGGTGTCTGGACTAACATGTAGAACAGACTTTGCTCTTACATGTGAGAGGTCGTGGGCGTAGTTGTGTCGTTCCCTTCTTCCAACAGGTCTCTGCCGTTGTAAAACATTACCGTTCGCCATTGCCTATCAACAAGGTCTAGACTATCCGAAGATTTCACACCGTAAACATTTTCTCGCGAGAAAGTAGAGAAAGTACAATATACATTGAGATCTGCTCTCCCAAGACTTGTAACGGTACTATTGCAAACTCTACGTCAAAGCATCCTCTCATCAGTATGTGTGCTTTTGCCCTCAGACCTTGCATATCATGGATGCCTATAAGAACCGCACTTCTCTACCTTTCTCAACATGTAAAATACTGAAACTTCCACTATCAGCGGGCAGATCTCGATCTCACAGAACTGTTTCTTACTCGTAAAACATCATTTCATCCCCTCTGAATCTGGCATTCGGACGATTCATATACAAGACCTTTGACCTTACGACCACGCTTATCACGACTTGGAGACCCACGGGATTCCGACATGCGTACTAGTGCTATCATTTTCAGTCTCGCACTGGTAGTCGGCAATCTTGCTAGTCCAGTCAAGCTTGACCTCGGAGATGGTGTTGACTTTGAGGTTGGCTATCCCATCATAGCTGGCCAAGCCGATAACGTGGATGGTATCAGCATAGTCAAGAGGGCTACTACCTCTACAAAAACGACTTCGATCCAAAAGACTTCCTCAGTCAAGACAACCTCGACCGCGAAAGCATCACCTATCGCGACAAAGGCGGCCACTACTTCTTCCAAGAAGGTCAGCAGTACTTTGAAGACCTCGAGTACCGCGAAGTCGTCATCGGCAGCTGCAGCAAAGGCCACTACATATCAGCAGCGGGTCCTCGTTTCACACAATGTCCACCGTGCCAATCATTCTGCCAGCAATCTCGTCTGGGACAACGCTCTTGCTTCGACTGCCGCCAAGATCGCATCGACTTGTGTCTATGCTCACAACACAACGACAGATGGTGGAGGTTACGGTCAAAACATCGCTGCTGGTCTTGCTGCAGACAACATAACAGCCGTCATCACAGAACTTTTTTACAACGGCGAAGTCTCGTACTTCAACGGGCTCTACGGACAAGCCCAACCTGACATGTCCAATTTCCACAATTGGGGTCACTTTTCTCAGATTGTTTGGAAAGGTACTTCCAAGGTCGGCTGCGCTACTCAGTACTGTCCCAAAGGTCTTGCCAATGTTGGACCCTACACTCCACCACACTTTACAGTGTGCAATTATGGTCCTCCAGGCAAGTCTCTCCATCTTTTCCTATGCTCAATACCTTGCTAATCCCGTTATAGGGAACTACCTTGGTGAATTTGATGTCAATGTCGGCAAGTCTCTCAACCGACCTACAGTCCATTGGAACTATGGTTTGTAGAGACGATTACAACTAAGTTAGAAGAGATTGATCATTCGTTCCACGAGAAAAGAACTTTCTGCGAGGGTGCATGGGAATTGTTAACAGGGCCATTGTATCGGGTGTTTATCGGTGACCCGGGTGTACATCGTAAGCATGTCTGTATTACACTTAAACTATACACACTGTATACCAGATGTCAGTCCATAATCTCAGACCAGAACGAACTGAAGACTTGTACTGGCTGTCAGCGACACGTGAGTCGACTGATAGCGAAAGTCATCATATCCTGTTCATACGAACCGGAGAGGATTTAGCCTGATGCTCTGGAAAGTGCGACTCTAGAATGGCACACTGGCCCAATGGCATACTGTCTCAATGGCATAAGGACCGAGCTCCTTCATTCGCACCCATAGCTTGCGAACCGCGAGTCAGCTCGAACTCCCTACCGACGATGACGCTGGCGCTGCTATGCCTGTTACTGAGGTCACTACGGGTGATTGCACAGCCCGGGGTTACGCAGAAGAAGGGTGCAATCAGCGGGAAGAAGATGCCTGCCACCACCACAAAGAATGAGGATGGTACCGAGAGAAAGGACTCGCAAGAAGAAGCGCAAACCCGACACTACCAACTTCCAGGCGTACAGGTTGGTCTTCCTGGTTCCTGTCTTGATTTGCTTATTGCTAACACAACCTCCTCCAGAAGCAGACGCACTCTGACCGCCCAATTCCCGAGACTGCAATGTGCATCATGAACGACTTTACCAAGGGTTCCTCGTTCCTCGCCTACATTACTACATCGAGTCGCCGCTCTGGGCCGAGATCCCTTTCACTGTCGCCTCCTCGCGTCCACGTTCCCCTGATTCGCAAGCCCGTAAGCTCAACCTTGATGAGTCGTCCGCCGCACACCCTCCGAGCTCTCAGGACCAGCGTACTCGTCGCGCTTCCTCACTCTCGCCAATCCAGTCCAGCCCACCTTGATGATCTACGCCATGGCGTGGAATAGGAGGCTGGATTCATGGAGCAAGTTGGAGTGGTATGACAGGTGGTGGAGCCCGTGGATAACATGGAGGTTTGAAATCGCGGCCGCTCGTGATTCAACTTGGAAACGCCGAAGGAGGAGCTTGCTCAGGGTGACGAGTATCAGCGATGGTGCCGGCAGCCTCGCGACGAACGCATCACAAGACCCATACAATACTGGACTTCTGATGCTTCAGATCTTCAAAGCTTCAAAGCGCGATTATCCGAGACTTTCCAAGATGGCTGTTGACGTGTTTACAGCACCAGCTATATCTGGTGAGCCAGAGAGAGGACTTTCAGCAGTGCCAGGTTGATGGTGAGACACTGGGGATGAGGACGAAGATAACTCCACCGCTTCTGCCATCGCTGCCTTACCGGCTTAAAGTACAGAGCAAGACCACATCTCGCCCGCTTACAATCCTGATTAAGATAGTCTATTACCCGCTTATACTCCTAAGCAAAACAAGAAGTCCTCTACTGCTTAATAGAATGATCATTTACTAATCTCTCCTACTAGTTTAGGTGTCGACTATACTACTGTCCCTAATACTACGACATAATCGACTACGAAGACGACGAAGACACTACTAACGACCTTAACGACTTTAACGGTAATTAAGAAGAAGCCTTTAATGTAGATCACGAGAATAACAATAACAAAAAAAAGCTTTTAGGCAACAATAGAAAGCCTTTCTATATCACGCACATTTTCTGTCTAGACTTGTAATGAAATTGACGATGATAACTATAGTAACAAAAAAGAAAAACCTTCTACCTGTCTAAGGTTGGACAACCCTACCTAGATCTTGCATTTAAGAAGTGTACCTCTTAAATATATTGAAGTTAAAGGGAAGAACAATAGTCATATACAGAATATGAAGCGGGAGATAGAATGAGAAGGCGATTGCCCTAACTCCTCGGTTCATCGTCCATCGTCTATCGTCTTCTACTGCTACCTAAGTAGATAGGTAAGTATGTGATGGAGGAGTGGCCGTAGGAGATAAGAGTTTGTAGCGTAAGAAAACACTGCTTTCTTCGAAGACGATACTCATTCTTGTTGGAGTATAAATTGGTGGACCACAATCTGAGGTGATTGGTGAGGCAGCCACAATTCAGGATAGTTGGTGTCGTGTCGTAGGATAACAACAATCAGAGTCATAAGATGAGAGGACAAATTTTGACTATGTCAGATACAATGCAACTACTCTTTCGACTTTCGAATCCGAATCCGCCCGTCATGGTCTGGTCTTCTGACGGCCACTGGATTGCCTTCAGCTCTGATACAGGCACTCAGTTGACTGATAGCATGATAGCGTGTTGGGAATGTAGGGATCTTGAAGAACTCGAAATGAAGGCCTCTCCCAGGGTCATCTGCCCCACTATTGTAGCTGAAGAAGGGTACGATAAGTTTTGGCATAGTGACATAGTGACCTTGCCGATTGAGACTGAGAGCAAGTTCCATTCCATTGAGTGCCTGCAGTGTTGCAGTAGCTAACTCTTCTAGAGCCTTTGTTGACCTGACTCCAAATCCTCTCCAAAGGCACAAATGCTGCGTGTTCCGAGTCTACATGCTCGGATGCTCGGGAAACTTCGCCTCATGCTCTCTTATTTCCATGTTTTCGGGGCTCTCAAGCTCTCAAGCCCTCAATATACAACGTTTGATTTCAAATCATTTCCATCATTTCTTCTTTGACGTTTCCACGAAGAAAACAGCCCATAGCTCTGTACCTTCGAGCCCAAGTCTCCCTGGTGTGTTACGCAATAATCGAGGTTGCATCAATCACGGAGATCACCTACTTCCATATCTACATATCTACTTGAAGAACTTCCTCTCTTCCTCTCTCTCTACTTTCTACTCCCAATGGCATACTGGCCCAACGGCCCAACAGCACACTAGCATACTGTTCCCCCACAATCCAAAAGTTTCAGGGGTCAAGTTGGTGGTTGGTGGTGGCATTTCCAAGAGGAAGGAACAACCAGGAAAGCCGATCACGGAGGCCGCACCTACATCCAGTTTCCCAAACTTCACAATTCTTCTTCTTCCTTTCGTCGCAGTTTTCGCCAGTAAGTTGTGCGCATTTGACCCATTTCATCTCAATATTAACGAGGAATGTAGGCATCATGAACGACGGCACTGGACCCTACTATGCCGCGTTTGGCGGAAGTGCGTGGACCAGGTGGTCGATGAGAAGAGCAATGGATGCTGTTCTCGGCTCCAACTACTCCATCAATGATGGTCCCGAGCCTGCTCATCTGCTCTTGGAGATCGAGCCCGACGACTACAACTCCGACGATGAGGACGAAGACAACTCCGTCGCTTCTGCCATCGCTTCCTCACCTGCTCCAAATCTTGAGCAAGACAACCTCTCGCCCGCTCACACTCCCGAGCAAAACAACAACTCTTCCCCTGCTCAACAGAATGAGCGTTCACCAATCTCTCCCGCCGGCTTGGGTGTCGACAGTAACACTGTCCCCAACGCCACTATCGCCACTATCGCCACTATCGACCACGAAGACGACGAAGACACCACCAACGACCTCGACGACTTCGACGGTGACCAAGAAGAAGCCTTCGATACAGGCGACCACGACGACGACGATGAAGAAGAAGAGCCTTCGGGCAACACCGAAAACCCACCCTCCGCCTCGCTCGCCATGATTCGTGCCCGCGACCAGATGGATGATGAGGAAGAGAAAGAACGAGCTACCGCTCGTCAGAAGAGATGTGGTTCTGCCCCTATCTAGTGGCCTACAATTCCAGTCTCTCTGCCCACCTTTTCTCTAATTGCAGTCTGCAGCAATGCAGGATGTACCCATTTGTCCTTGATCCGACCAGTGAAAACAGTAGTAGATGTCTATCTCAGCGGATGTAGAACTCGATCAGGATAAGATTGTGCAATTTGACGTGATTATCCGCGGATACCACGGTAGAGGAGAGTCTAACACAAGAACCGTCTCGCATGTATACCTACATGTATACTCGAAGAGCGCAGGAGGGGATCACCCTCGTGTCCTGACTCTTGAAAAGTTGTCGGGAGACAGATCTGACTTGGAGCTGTCCAGTGTTCTCCAGGTATAGTAAAAGCTATGTGCATCATCCCAACTGGACCAGAGACTCTGAGTAAGCTTGTTCGGACCTTCAGGACTTGCTTCCGCTTGACGAATTGCAAGGATTAATTGAACGAGGACGTCAACGTGATCAGGAAGAGATGCAGCGGCATGAAAAAGCAAGTTCCAGAAACGCCATGCACCATCTTGCGTACTATCCCTCAAATTCACATCGCTGAGAAGACGTTCTGCTGCATGCTCTGCGCTAATCTTGCGGTGAAAGAGTACGTCAAGAGTGTTTGTGTGGACGGGCGAAGCACCCCATTGTCCTGTCTTTTCGCTTTCAAACCATGCGTTCAAGCTCAAAGACATCTCGCGCAAAGAAGCTTCGCGACGTTTGAGAGAAACACAGTGGTCATCAGTGCAATGTTCGTCGATGTCGATTGTCAGGATGCAAAGGCTTTCGGGGGTGCTCGAGATTGCGGGCAGATTCTGCAGAAGCTGCGGAGATCTTCTCCGAGATCTAATCAGATGCTGAAGCCACGACCCTGCCTTGATTTGTCGTCTATCACAACTGCACTGATGACTACCTTACTACATGTTTAGACTATGGTATCCCAGTGAGATACAAGCGGTTTTCAGCACATTCATCAGGAAACGCTGGGTCGCTGCGGTGCTTTGAAGAGACCACGAAAGCAGGCATGATTTCACGCAAAAAGAACCACGATGTTCGCCAATGAGAAACCAAAGTGAGACACGAGCAAGAAGGTCACGAAGGTCGAAATTAAAACAGACTCTCATTTGTAAGATATCGTCGGAACCCCTAGAGACACGCTCCAAACCCAAGGAACAACTCATCATCGCAATGCCATATGATCGAAAGGAGAAACGCCAGCCTATGCAGAAAAACGTGGGGCAGGAAAGATGACAGGCGCAAGCGATTCATCATGAATCTCCAAGCACACCAAGCACACCAAGCACACCATCAGATCAAACCTCGTTGTCGTGGAAGTGGAAAGCAACATCGCGAGGGCGGAGACGATTGTTTCTGACGAATTCGGCGTCACCAGGGGGACGCTCGTTCTTGGAGTTGCCGGTCAACATGCTTTGGATGCTCAAGCAAACACTCTCAACATTCTGTACTGGTGACCAGCCTTGAGCAGCGAGCAAGTCCAGACAGATGATGCCGTTGGTGTAGATGTGAGGGTGCATGGGGATGGGGCGGTCAGAATGACGCACAAAGACGACTTCCGGTGGTTCTGGAGGGATGGTCAGCGAGAGGTGCTGTGAATCGACGAGAATGTTCAAATACCTATCGGATAGTTGTTGCTGAACTCAAACTTGAGACGGAAGATGTTGCCTTGATAGATGGGGTTTGCGTCCATGACTTGGATGTCCATGAGCCATGTCTTGAGGTTTTCTGCTGATACGAGAGTGATGCCGGGAGCCAATTGACCTTGGATTTTCAGAAGTTCCTACGACAGCATCAGTACATTGTCAAAGACGGCTCAATAGCTGAAACTCACCTTCTGAAGTCTTTTACTGCTCATCATCTTGCCGAGGTTATGTGAGAAGGTGACTGGCGACAAGAAGTATGGAGTGGTCGAATAGGTATTACGGTTGCGGAGCAAAGCCAAGAGGCGGGAGTGCTGCTTTGTGAGTTTTCGCAGGCGGGAAGTGTTGCAGGATATTGTCGCAAAGGCCGGCGATGCTTTGTTGCAACGACGTTGTTGTAGAAGAGAATGAGCAAGAAGCAGGTAGGTGTTGGCGTGATACAAAGGATGATCCTTCAAGGACGGTTGTCGCCAGCACCGCGAGGCTGAAGATCGACAGCACGCAACAACTCGGGCGGCCTCCGCTCGCGCATTTTGCAGGGTCCAAGCATGTGAAAGTTGGAGTCTGGACGCTGCCAACACAACAAGACTGCATGCAACGAAGAACAATTGTCGACCTCACGAGACACCAAATATCAGATGTAGACAATTCAGGTATACATGCATGCTATCTGATATGTAATTGCATCCTTCGTAGGTATCATAGGAACAGATCACGATCGCGTGTGCCTGCAAAAACTAGCATTCAACACAACCTGCGCGTCGAGATGCTTCTGGAAAAATGAAATGTTCAACGACCAGTCAGAGGACTAGTGATTGTATCCCCAACGTTCCCAGCTTCCTTGCCCAGTGGATTCTGTAGGGCTCCTCCGACGAGATTTCCGACTCCCGACTTGAGCTGGTTGACGTCCTTTTGGTCTGTTGCTGGGAGGCTGTTGATTTGATCTGAAAGGTAAGTCGTATTAGCAGGAGAAAGGATCTACAAAGAGCGATACAGAGCTTACCCTTGACCAGATAAGAGGCCTTGTTCTCGCCCATGGTTTCGAGAGCCTTCTCCTCCATAGCGCGCTTCCACTGAGGAGGAACGCCGAACATGTAGACCGCTCCCACCGCTAGAGCGAGCATAGCGGCGAGGACTGAAAGATATGCGCTTGCCGTCATGTTTCGGTGCTGTTGCGATTCTTGTTTTGATCTTCTGGAGTTTCTCTTGGATCTGTAGCTGTTCTACCTCGGACTGCCGGGCAATTCGACAACGTTCTCTTTCCTAATCCGAGTTTTGCAGTTCCAATCGCTTGTCTTTGAGGTAGTCGCCAGAGACGGAACGTGGGCGAGCTGGAACAGGAGGTGCTGGGAGATCGGCAGGCTTTTGAGGTGTGACAGGGCGAGGTACGATGGCTTGGAAGGCGAAGACGAGACGTTGTTCAACGACTGGCGGTGCTTGTGCTGGTCGAGGTGGGAGTGCTGGAGACTCTAATACAGACTGTGCTTTGGATGGTGCTGGAGACAAGTGCCTTCTGAAAGGTCTTAGGGCGATGGAGAGCAAGTGATGGCAATGTAGGGAGATGGATGAGAACAGCGACGACCTGATGGATTGATGCTCTTTATCTGTTGCCATACGAATGGTCCCGCAGGTTTTGTTTTGTTGTTGCGACGGGCAAACGTCAGAGCGGCCCAGCATCTACGTACCTGTATGACGTCCATCGCGACTTCCTTGGAACTTGATGCACCTCCCCGCCCTTCTCGAGCGACCATGATTGTAATTTGTGACAGATCTCAGCACGCGGATGGATAGAACGAGCGGGCTTGCGCAACTCTATCGGAGCGCAGTGGACAAGTGCTATTTGCCGTGGGCGTGCACAGCTCCGAGGAAGACTCCGCCCACATTAAGATGGAACGAAGCACCAGATGCAAGACCTTGGAGCTGGCAACAATCTGTTGGACCTGTTGAAGCCAAGCGACCGGCCTACTATTGCGACAATGTTTGCGCAATCATGCTGAGATAGCCGAGAGCAGATCACTTCCAATACAATGTTGAGCTACCTTCGTGTCTCGCAAACCCCAGATGATGGACATGGCGGCGCACACAAGTCGGGTTGTCATGTCTCGCTCAGCACCAAGCTCACCAAAGACCCTGAAGGCCCCGGAAGTTGAGGGCGGAGCTTCACATGTTTCTCAACCCCTCCAAGAACACGAGATTGACATTGACAAGGAACAGCTGCAATATAAGTGTTCCTGCAGAAAGACGCAAATATAGACAGCTCTGCAAATGAATAATCATGGCTTGGTTTCAACAGAGCTGAAAAAGGTTCTGAAACTCTGCACAGCCCACCGTGACATTTGATTCTCCCTTGTTCAGCCTCCGAGCTTGCGTCCCTCTGCCCCACGCACTGCCACGCCGGGTCCAGGCCGCCGAGCTTAGAGTAAGACTGGAGTTACGAATACGCTCCATGTTAATCGTCTTCCTTTTTTCCTCCTATCTGTCTGTCGCACCTTGATTCTGCTTGTTGACTATATACGGAGTACTTGCCTTCTCATCTCACTCGCGCGACTTCACCGTCGCTCATCTTCCACATCCAGACGCAGCGCAGTCAGCAGCAAGCGCCTGACGAAACGCCATCATGAGTTGTAAGTGCCGCCGATAGCTCCTTCCCTTGATGCTTGAGCATGCGACATAGACAAAACCAGCTGTCGGCTCTCTGCCACAGTCTTACAAACATCCTCGCCCGCTCTCAACCTGCCGTCCATTCTCGGTTCCCTACAATACCTGCTCCGAGCATTCACTAACCAAGCATTCGGTATAGTCACTAGTATGCTCAACAAACTCCACGGCCAGCCCGACAGCTACGACAAGAAGTGCGTCCAGCCTTATCCTACCTCTCAGTTCACTACTAACATTGCGACAACAGATCCAAGTACAAGTTTGGCAAGACACTCGGAGCCGGCACCTACGGCATCGTCAGAGAAGCAGAGTCACCCCAAGGAAAATGCGCCGTCAAGATCATCCTGAAGAAGAACGTCAAAGGCAACGACCAGATGGTCTACGATGAGCTACAGATGCTCCAACGCCTTCAACACCCCCACATCGTCAAGTTCTTCGATTGGTTCGAGTCAAGAGTGAGACATACAAGAGTCGGAACATACTGCAGCACAAGCTGATCAGGGCGCAGGACAAATACTACATTGTGACACAACTTGCGACTGGTGGAGAGCTGTTTGACCGCATCTGCGAAAAGGGTCGCTTCACCGAGAAGGACGCTTCTGCCACCATAAGACAAGTCTTGGAAGCCGTCGACTACCTCCACCAGAACGATGTCGTCCATCGCGGTCAGTCTCCACCCGCCAATTCACGCGACCGTCTTGCTCATACTGACGGCTCTTCCAGATTTGAAGCCCGAGAACCTCCTTTACCTTACCAAGGCCGACGACTCGACTCTCGTGCTCGCAGACTTCGGCATTGCCAAACATCTCGACAGCCCCGATGGTGTGCTCAAGACCATGGCTGGATCCTTCGGTTACGCAGCACCCGAAGTCATGCTCAAGAAAGGACATAGCAAGCCCGTCGACATGTGGTCTCTCGGTGTCATCACCTACACTCTCCTCTGCGGTTACTCGCCCTTCCGCAGCGAGAACTTGACCGACCTTATTGAGGAGACCAAGCACGGCAGAGTTGTCTTCCACGAACGTTACTGGAAGGATGTCAGCAAGGAAGCCAAGGATTTCATCATGACCTTGCTCGTTCCCAAGCCGGAGAAGAGAGCTACAAGTGCTGTACGTTTATTATAAACCTTCTATTGTTCCGAACTCGACTGACACCATCTACAGGAAGCGCTCAAGAATGCTTGGATTGCTGGCAAGGGTGCAACAGACCACAACTTGCTGCCCGAAATCAAGGCATACATGACCAAGGCTCGCCTGAAGCGCGGTATCGAATTGGTCAAGCTCGCCAATCGTATCGAAGCACTCAAGATGCAAGAAGACGAAGAGGAGGATGTACCACAGGCTGGAGACGTTCCCGCCGGCGCAAAGCAGGCCGCAGGAGACGCACTCGCACATCAAGAAGAGAAGCCTTTGGAAGCCGGCCTCAAGGTACCGGAGGACAAGGGAGTGACGCACAAGCGCAGTCTGAGCAAGATTGCCAAGGGTGCCATCTTCCGTGAAGTCGTCCTGGCCAAAGTTCGTGAGATGAAGGCCGATGAGGAGGCACAGAAGATAACTTCTACTGGCAGCTTCGAGAAGGAGAAGGAAAACAAGTGAGGGAATTGCATCGACTTCAGCGAGGAAACATGTTTTGAATTCGGCATGGCGTTTGGGAGGATTACAAGGAAAGATTGCTCAAGTTCCGACTGATCAGGTATTGAGCCTGCGTGCCTGGAAGATATTCCTAAGACTTTTGCTCGAGACTGGAATACATTGATCTACTATTCACCATGAACTTTGACAATTACTTGAACCGTGATGGTGTTGGTGTTCATGTTCGAGATGATTGGGGTGCCAGGCTTTTGAACTTGGTGAGGAGGCTTCCTGATGGCGCTGATGTGCAAGCACCCCGAACTGAGCCATGCAAGCTTTGATTCCCTCATAGCCATGCGATCACACCTTTCCAACAATATGAACAATAGACTCCTAACAAAAGTAAGAAAAGATGATAGAGAAAGCGACAATAGATTCCTCAATACAATATCACGTGGATGAAGTGGTCTGTGCAGAGCGTCGGCGGACTTGCAGCAAAGGCAACGCGCGACGCGCGAGTCCAAGATGGAGCAATTACGAAGGACTCCATCCCAACCAAGCGCCCACTATCGCAAGAGGGCTGCAAGCATCGAGCAGTGCAATCCAGAGTTACGCGACAACAGAGACACCAAAATCATGGACCGCAGCCGCAAGCGCAAAGCTGCAGCTGGAGCATCACCCGACGCCGACACGAGCACACCCAAGCGACAAAAGACTACACTGGTGAGTGTGCATCCATCTGTTGTATTGGAGACAAGATTGGATTGGGGAGGAAGGGAAGCTGTGTCGAGTCGCGGACTTGCGGCGAGGCTTCTGCACTTCCCCAAGCACCGAGATGTTGGCCAGCCGCTACGACGGAGCGCGACCGTCAAGAACGCGAACGCTTGGACTCTTCCTGAGCTGACACAATCCTATCAGGAACATGAGACTCCGCAGACAACAACAAAGATCGGTCTGCAGTTTATCGACCACCTGAAGTCGGCCAAGGACAAGACGTGAGTTTGGCCCCAAAGAAGACCGTCCGCGACTCCTCCGTCTGACCTTGTCGCAGTGGCCGCTTGATCGCCGACCTCTTTATCGACCTGCCCAGCAAGGTATGCGCCCGTTTCTCCTCTCCAATCTACATGCGCTGACAAGCTCCGACACAGAGAGAGCTGCCCGACTATTACCGCACCATCAAACTACCCATCGCTATCCAGACAGTCCAGGTACTCCGACCTCTTTCCCGCCCACGATAATACCTCCGTCTGACACACAGCCACAGGACAAGCTCGAGCGCCATGAATACCCCACTCTCAGCACCGTCGAGAGCGACATCAAGCGCATGGTCTCCAACGCAAAGCAATACAACGACGACAAGTCCACCGTCTACCAAGATGCCGAGCGCATTCGCAAGGCCCTCTCCAACTTCATGACCAAGCACAATCCTGCCTACAAGGACCCGAACTATGTCGCCCTGCCTACACCTCTGCCCGGCCAAGACGACGATGCGACTGCCTCTTCTGCACCTCCAACACGCGACCCCAGCGAACAGCCTCGCAAGATCAAGATATCCCTCAAAGCGAACCGTGATCGCAAGTCCTCTGCTGCTCCAGTCGCTGCCTCCAGTCCTGCTGTCGTCCAAGATGATTCGGATCCTTCAGCTTTTACTGGCAAGACACTCCAGCAAGCGCAAGAGCACATCGTCAACGGCTTGATCAGTCACACTGACCAAGGGCAAGCTACACCCACCACCTAGGCGGGAGACTTTGCTAACATGATCACAGAATCGCTATCTTCGAACCCTTCGTCCATCTTCCTCCTCGAACCTTGACCGATTACTACAAAGTCATCAAGAAGCCCACCTCTCTGGCCGGTATTAAGAAGCAAGTACGAGGGAAACAAGGAAGCGACTTCAAGAACTGGGACGCATTTGAAGAGGAGGTTTCATACATTTGGCGCAATGCAAGGATCTACAACGAGGACGGAAGCGACATCTTCAACCTCTCAGTTGAGCTGGAAGACCTCTTCAACGAACGCCTGGCCACCGCGAAGAGTCAAGTCGACGAACCTGTTCAACCAAAGATCAAGCTCAACGCTCCAAGACCGAAACCCGTACTGCATCTTGGTGCAAGAGGGTCACCTGCACCACGAGGCACTCCTGCCGAGGACAAGAAGGAAGAGCCAGTCACCAACGGACATAAGACACCCGTGCCCGCCCAGGCCAGACCTGCAAGCAGCGCTGCTCCCTCAAGGTCGAACTCGCAAGTACCAACGACAGTCAAAGCAACAAGCGTCAATGCTTCAAGTCCTGTTCCAACGACAGCAGCAGCAGTCAAGACTGAGACGACCGTCGCTGCATCTCCCTCCCTTGCCGCAGTCCGACCACAGAGCATTGCTCCCGAAGTGAAGCAGAGTCCACGACCTGGAACCGTAACCTCGATGCCACCACCACCTTCTGTTCGCGCCATCAGCGGCAGCCCTCATCCCTCGATGCTCCCCCATGTGCCTCATGTCCCGCAATACGTTCCACCACCGCCAACCTTTGTCGACAAATACACACGCTCAAAGCCTCTCTCCGAAGCTCTCCTGCCGAGCGTAGTCATCATGACACATCCTCAACTTACTGTGCCCAAGCCTTTCCGCCTCGAAGTTCCCGCAAACAAGCAGTTCACACAACAATCTTTGAGCACTGCAGTTCCCGCGGCTCACTACTACATCAGCATTGTCCCCAACGTCTCACAGCGTCTTCTCATGCAACGGCAGTACAAGACGTTTGTCACTGTCAATGGCGTCCGACTCATGGGCACTACTCGTGACTTCCTGCCTGGCGGAGGAGACAGGAAGCAAGTTTACGATACCGTCCTCATCGCTGGCGTCAACAGGATCGAGGTGGAGGTGGTCGCTGTGTCCGGCAAGACTGGTGCTCTGGAGGTTGAGAAGCTGTCGGTGTTTGCCAGTCTGTTGAAGTAGATCACGATAGATGATGTCCTCTATGGCATAACTCATCGTCGAATGGGTGGCCCTTGAAGCATGGCGCTGGCGTTTGGGTTTCTTCTCTGGTGGGTATACCTTTTGTTAATCCTTATTCTTCTGCACTCTTCGGCTTGGTTGTTTTCCATAGCTTCTTGAATGGATGCACACTTTCTTTTCCAATTCAAGTTGGCCGCCTGTATGCAAAGACATCTATGATAAGTCACACGATAGTATCCCGAACTGGGTGACCTTCAGTGTAACTGAACGGGATGAGTTGTCGACGATACCTCTACATTGTTCTTATACACTAAGGTCCTACCGAAGTAGGAAAATACTAAGGGTTAGCCTTCATGTAAAGTAGGTGAACAGTATCACAAGGTAAATGGTACGTGAAAGGTCACAAAACATCAGACATTACATAGAGTAGAGAAAAGTCCCAGTGACACTGTCATGTCGGACCGCTCGCCGGTGAAGCGGTCCGTCACTCCGCAACGTGTGTGGGGATTCCTTCGTCTCTCCGCACCTTTTCCTTTACGATGAGGTCAGTTCAGTCAAATGTCAACACATCAACCCGATCGTCTTGCATAATCCCCTGCAAGATCCGTGATGTACTGTGGAGTTCTTCAAGTTGACAATGATCTTTTAACTTGAACTCGACCGTGCTCGGCCAATCAAGACACTGCTCGTTGCTTTGTCACTCAAAGCACCCTAGAGCACGACAAGCCCTTGTATTCTCAGTATATATAGGGCTCTACCATCGTCTCAGTTGTCAAATCATCACCACCGTTCATCTCAGTCCCTTTGCAATGTGGTCTACATCCGTTCTCCTCTTCCTTGGGCTCACTGCTGGCGTTATCCCCACCTACGCAATGTCACACCCTAAACATATTTCCCTGCCTGCCACCATCGGCAGCAACACTTCCAGCTCTGCTTGGAAAACACTCAACCATCCTGAGATCCACGTCAAGGACCACAAGTCTTTTTCCATCACGACCCCTCCAGCCACCGATCTTTGGAGACCTAACGCTGAACCGAAATCCGACAACTTCACCGTTCCTTATGTCTACCGCGAAATCAAGGCAAACAAATTCACCAGCATTGCTGTAACCGTCAATGCCGACTGGAAGACCAGATACGATCAAGGAGGTATTGCAATCATCTTTCCCGGCCCCAAGCCTCTCAAATGGGTAAAAACCGGCATCGAAGTCGAAAACGGAGCACCTCAATACGGCACCGTCGGTACCTATGCATTCTCGGATTGGAGTTTGAGTCCCATCCAGCCTCAGAATGCCACCACTGCGAGATTTGTCGTCGAAAGATCGGGCTCTGAGATGTGGGTTTACATTCTCAACGATGCGAAGAACCCTGATGCGGGCAGATATCCGTTGAGAGAGGTGACTTGGGCGTTCTTGGAGGACCGTACTGGTGATGATGTTATTCTGCAGGTTGGAGTTTATGCTGGAAAGCCTACTTATTCTGCCAACAGTTCTACTGAGGGACTTGAGGTGCATTTCTCTGATCTTGTTATTGTGTAAGGGTGCAGTGGATGTAGAGAATGGAATAGCTACACGTAGTGTCAGATGATTAGTCGTGTCTGCTTCAATTCTATACAACATATTATGCTCACCTTCCATACACCATTCAACGCTGATAATCCTAGCTTTCTGATCAAGGCATATCATCCGCAAGAGAATCTCCGCAGATGTCTTCTCCCGTCATTGGATCCACAGAAGGCAGAACACCGAACAACTTCAAGTCCAGGTTTCCTGACTGAAAGGATGCGACATCAGGACGAACAAAGCTGGGCTTCCTCCAGTGATCAGAGTTCGTTTCGCCCAAGGTAGTCGAGACCCCATCCTTGCGCCTGCCTTGGATATCACTCTGACGAGACCTTGTCGCCAGACGCCGCTGGAACCATCCCGCGCAACGTCTAAACAAGGGCATCAGGCACGCCACAGACGCCGCCGTAATCCCGATCCCCATCTCCAATACAGCCATGTTGATGACCAAAGCGGTAACGTGTTGGTAACTCGGCTTGTGGTTTACGTCGTAGTAGCGAGCGTCGAAATGCAGAGATCCGGTATATATCGTTCTCAGCACCGCGCATAAAGATCCACAGACCGCAAACACCATCAGCAAAGTCACTCCTAGCTTCGTCTTGGCCGGCATAGACGATTTCCAAAGGACCAGGATAGGTAGTAGCGCAAAGACCCAATCCGATAGTGCTGAAACGGCTCCGTGAGTGTAGAGAAGCCCGTTCCAGACGTTTGTGGGAATGCACTTTCCCTCAACTCTTTTCCTGGCCAGGTGGCTCAATGTGCCGCAGGGAACCAGAGCGAGGAAGAAGGCCAATACAGAGATGGCGCAGTAGAAAACTGTGATTGAAGTGACCAGATAACGTTGTCTACGTTCGAGAAGGAATTGGCGGAAGAAGATCATTAGAGAAGTTTTGAAGGCGATGGATGTCACCATAAACAAGGCTTCTCCTATGGCAAGCAACTTTGGGACACCGTCAATATTTTGCTAGAAATACTGTAGCGAAGAAATAATGAATGCTTACTAGTAATAACAAGTCGGCGCTCGACTCCTTCAAGATTGAATTGCGGTTTTCGACCACAGTGAATGCGATGATGACGGCGCAGAATATCGAATAAACTGCCTGTCGTCGAAAAAATCAGCCAAACTTCATCGCAACATAGGCAGCAACACAGCGACAAAAGAGCTGTGTGCAAAAATATTGCATGATCCTACTCAGGTAATGATCCACTCACCAATGCCATAATCATCAACCAATCATCCAACTTCAACCCATGATCCAGCCATTTATGCCTAACCACAATCCTCAAAGACACCGAAGCGCAAGAAAACACCAAACAAACATAAGTGACGGTCGCTATAACATCACCAGGAGTCATTTTGGGCCGACGACAACCCTGCAGTCGTTCGCGGTTTGAAGATCTGTGTGGGGGGGGCGTGTCTTCTGCTTTAAACCCCTTCCTACAACGGTGAGACATAAAACCGTTGGAAGGAACAAATATTGCCCGGAGGATGGGGCCAGATGGACTGTTACTTTCAACGAGGGTTACCCTTACTGAGCACGTTGGGGCGTGGTTGGTGAGTGAAGTCGATACCCTGACTCACCGATCAGTTGATCAAAACCTCGCGAAGGCGTTCCATACCAGTAGCAGAGATTCTGTACGGAGTCTGAACGGTGGCAACGGTTGATTCCGGATCTTCCCGGTATGGATTATGTGGAGAAGCAAGCCTGGACATCCACAGAGGATAGTAGGACGGAGACGAGCATTCTGCATTGTCTTAGTCATGATTCGAACGTATCTATTTTCTTAGGCACACGGTGGTAAAGACTGTCCGTTTCCCCATCATCGCCCCGCTCCACCTTCATCACCACCTCTTCAATGAACAACAGTACCAGACCATTGCGAGCAAGAAACCTGCACAGCAGTTCCCACAGCCAACCCAACACCAGAGTTTCCAAACAAAGCAGTATTAGCACCACTGTTCAAGCACAGATCAAAGTTCAAATTGGCGCCGTATTGGTTCGTTCCTGTCAAGCCATTCTGCGAGCACAGGGGGTTTCCGTCTGCAGGGCAAAGGTTGGTGATTTGAACGACGATGGTGTTTCCAGCGTTGGAGAGGGCGTGGCCGGAACTGTCGGTTTGGGCGGTCAACTTCCAGCAGGTTCCACAAGCTGGGCCTGCGCCGGCGCCGGGACCTACGCCAAAGGCGTTTTGAGAAAGAGCGGCGGAATAACCGGGCTGTAGAAGTCAGTATGCTGGGCAAGATGTGACACCTAGGATTTGTTGCATACAGAAGTGTAGAAACCACAAGCGGTGGTCTTGGTGTTGCAGTTGCCACTTCCGAAAGTATCACCGCTGCCGTATTGAGTGAAGGATGCCTTGTAGGTTGTGCCACTGCTACCACCACCGCTGGCGGCCTTCGAGGTCGAGACAGGAGCCGCGGAGGTCTTTGAAGTAGATGCGGGCTTGGCGGTGTTGCTTGCGGGCAGGCATTGGCTGTAGTATACGCCGTTGGCTACGCAAGTGTAGCCAGAGACACAGGTCTTGTCGCCAGTGAAGCCTTGACCTCCGCACTGAGCATAGGCAGCTGCGGCGGCGTTTGCGGAAGAGCCAAAGGCAGCAACCGTGAGAAGGACGGTGTTGAGAAGCATGATGTATGTTGATGATTGATTGAAGGAGTGGTAGAAAAGAAGAGAAGGAATGGGTTGTCAAACTCTCAGAGTGCTTTGAAGGAAAGGAAAGACTGAACAAGGCATACTTCCCTGGCTCTTATAATCAGCACATTGCCGCATCGGTGACTCCATTACGCTAAACCGACAAGCCCTTGACCCTGACGATAACAGCCATCCCGCTCTCCACAAGGCTCAATCTACCATCGTTATGTCATGCCCCTCCCTGAACGACAAAGGAATCTTGCAGATTGGACCTCGTGCTCCCTGAGAGATGCCGCCTCAATATGGATAATCAAGGGGTACCAAGATACAGTTTAGCCAACATGGTTGTTAGCTTCGATCGCTGTACATCTCAAACCAACCTGGGGGTGGCTTGCATGGAACGTCTCCGCTGAAGCTTGTTTGGAGGATCGTAGAACTATAACTCGGCCGAGGAGGCTTGTTGATCGGCTTGACAGGTGCTAGGTTCCTGCAGGGAAGATGGTGTTGCATGATAAAAGGTATCTTTCTGCTCCGTATGTCTCTGCGTTGCCCATACGCGAAAGACTTGTCTCGAAATTCCTTCAAGCTTAGTTCAAGTTAGACCAGTTTGGCAAATGGTAGTATACAGGGCCGAATCCTCCATCGAGAAGGACCATGGTTCTCGATATCCGCATCCTTCTCAATGATTCAAGGGACGGTAAAGCGGCCCGTCCCACCGCCGGCTGAGGAGCAATCGAGTTTCAAATTGAACGAGCACAAGCTAAGCGATTTACAAAGTCAAAGGCCAGAAAGACAACACAGTGTGTGAGGGCGGCTAAATGGCATGATCAAGTCATCATGCTATTTTTTTGGTTCAACGGTGATGCAGAAGGGACGGTCGAGGTTGCGCAAGCGAAGGGAAGGTACGACGACAAGTGATGAGTCAGCGGCGACCATCGTTCCGCGCTTTCCCTTCTCTTCTTGGACATGCAGATGTCAACGCAACAAGGTTCGACAAGCCTTTGTTCCGGCCCTTGTACATTGAGCCGCTCAGGTATATTAGCAGTCGGATATGCTCGAATCCATTAAGTAAGACATGGGCACATGGTTTGGTTTGAGAGAATGCTCGTCTCAGGCTTGTCACTGGAAGCTTTTGAATCTCGAATGATTCCCTGCATTCCCTTAGCAATGATTCGATTTAGCCTTGTGAACCGCGAACGCTGGATAATCCAATGACAACTTGCGACTGGGCAGTAGAAGCCGGGAAACTCGACTGGAAGTAATGAAAAGACTCTATTATGCTATTGGATATATCAACCAAGATCAGACAGGATATCTTACGCTATGAAGCAAGAAAAAAAGAGCACCGAAAATCTCAAGCGCAAGACTCTATGCGGCAATAAAAGTAGCAGCTCTCGACATGAAATAATCCTTGCCTTTTGCGAAAGCAACCATGAAACTGAAAGGCACCCATCCACCAATCTGTCCAGTACCAGTCTTGCTGCCAATCGGCACAAAGACCATGAGCTTGTCAGTAGCGTCATAGGTCTTCACGGCGCCAGTGTTTGTGATGGCGTTCTTGAGGTTGTTGGCAACGACGGGGATCTGGTCGTTGATCTTGAGGGCGTATCGCTGCTTGTACATTGTGGCGTCACCCAGAGCGTAGACGGACTTGTCGGTGACGGAGGTGACGCGCATGTTCTTGTCGACGTTGATCCAGCCATCTGAGTCGAGTGCGTCACGGGGCATGAATGAAGTGTTTGCGATGTTTCCCGCTGCAGAAATGACAAGTGCCGCTTCAATAGTCTTGCCGTTGTTGAGGGTGACGGTAAATCTGCCAGAGGGATCTTGCTTGCTGTCGTCAACACGAACAGAGTAAATGATCTTGACGCCCAGGTTTTCCAGACTGGCATGTGCTGACTTTCCGGCAGAAGGCTTGAGATCGGGAAGGACTTGATTGTGGGATGCGATGAGAGTGACTTTGGTCTTGGGATATGCTTGTGCAATCTCACCAGCAGCTTCGACTCCGACAGGGCCTGCGCCGATGATGACAATACTGTCGGCGGCTGCTACTCTTTTTTGAGCATCCTCAACCTTCTCGCGGATATCCGCTCCAGTAGTCTTGAAGGGAATAGCTTCCTTGCCAACAGTTCCGGGAGTTGTAGATCCAGAAGCGACAACCAGATAATCGTAAGAGATATCCTGCTTTCCTTCGACTTTCACGATCTTGGCGGAAGTGTCCACCGTATTCACAAGGCCTTGTACGAAAGTGAATCTGTTGGTGGGATAATGCTTGAACTTGTCCATGATGGGAATCAAGTATTGGTCGACCTTGGCTTCCTTGGGCTTGGCGATAATTCGCGGCGAGGCAATGTTGAAGTAAAAGACATCCGAGGCATCGATTAAAGTGACCTTGGAGTTGGGTGTTTCCTTGAGGACCTTGTGTGCAACTTTAGCTCCTGCGTAGGAACCGCCGATAATGACAACATGCGACGACATGATTGATGACTAGTGTTGTGAGTTTTGTTGAGGACTGTCTCACGGAAGCGCTGATGCTAGGATTTGTTCGTCGCAGTGAGTGAGAGCAGAGTGCTAATGTGTGTTGTAGACCGAGGAATCCAGATATTGATACAGATGAAGATGGTATAGAAAGAACACGACTTACATGGGAAGACCTATCTTTTTATTCTCCGATGCAAAAAGTCCGTAGGGTGAAACTTTCGGTCGCGACAACAGTCGGGATCAATTTGGCGCCGGCTGACAACCAATTGGAGCCTCTCGGGTCCGGCTTACAATCCTTCCCGCCATCTTTGACCGGTGTGTCGGTAGAAACTGTGACTCTTTGCAGTGAACGACCAGTAAAGATAGCTAATTAACATGCTAACGATGACCAGTAGCACGTACTCAAGACGCAAACAGGTGAGTCGAATCTACGAGGCTTGGAAGGAGTGAAAGAAGGTTCAACGGGCAGATGATTTGCTTGTCAAGAATTTGCTGCGCTCGGTGAAATCTCACGCCGAAACGCTCCCGCAACAGCGAGGATTGGTAATCGCAAAAACACCGATCACCGATATTTGTATGAAGACGCTGTCGCAACCATTCCGCTCTTTGCAACCATCTCAAATACAAGACGCAGAGTACAATTCTTGCGTGATATTGCTTACAATTGCTGTGATATGTACAGAAAGAACACAGTGCTGAACGATGCGCTCAAGCGTACGTCGCGAAAAACTTGACACTCTTGCCCTGCCTCTCATAAACTGGCGGGTTCTTTCCCTGCAGTCCTCTCCAAGAGTACTGCCCGTTGCCCTGCTGGTACAACTTGAATCCACAATCTTGAGTAGTCGAATACTCCAAATGACACCAAGGCGAATAATCAGCACCCGAGATCGACAAACCCAACAATTCACCCTTGGCTACTGTGCCATTGGTAGTAACGGGTACGGTTACGGTGTCGAAAGTGTAGGTTGTCTGGTTTGCGTTGAAGGCAGCGGTGCCGAGAGCGGTCCACTTGAAACCAGGTGTGAAGAGATCGTTCAAGGAATTAAGCTTGAAAACGGTAAGGGTGAGAGGTACGGTCTGCGAGCCACGAGCGACGTTCAGGGAGACGCTCTTGATGGTTCCGGCTTTCGATGCTGTCCAGGTTTGGTACAAGATGAAAGAGTCGGAATCGCAGACGGGGTTGTATACAGCAAGGGCTGGTGTGGTATCAACGGCCTTTGTCGCATTTCCTGCTGGTGCTGTGCCGTTGCCCTTGGTGAAGGTGACGGGGAAGGATGCAGTGGTCGAGCAGTCGAGGTTCTTTGCGCTGCCGTCGGCGTTGAAAGTCAAGGGTTGGAAGATGTGGCCGCCGAATCCAGTACGAGGACCTCCAGGAACAGAAGTTGAGTGCCAGACATTGGTTACAGCACCGTTTGCAGGATTTGTCAGAGGGAGAACGCCTTCGACTTGACCATTGCAAGAGTATCCCTCGAGGATTTGGCGAGTCCATGGACCTTGGATAGAGTTTGAGCGATACAGCAGCGCGATTGAGCCATTACAGTAACCGCAGGTATTTGAAGCAGCGACATAGAAGGTGTTTTTGACCTTGAAGATGTCCGGCGACTCGGCCTCGTTGTCAATCAGATCTCCGGCGGCCAAGCTGACCGGGTAGCTGACTCTGGTTGTGTTCATGTAGTCGTCTGTCAACTTGCTGACATGCAGGTTCTGGAAGATTGGAGGCCAGACGTTACCAGCATTAGGACTTCTGAAGTTCAAAGCCGAAAAGACGATGTAACCAGTACCGTTGATGACTTCGACAGTGAAGTCGGCTGGCTGCAGACCGTCGAAGGCAGGGTCGATGAGAGCTCTCGCGGCGGAGAAGACAAATGGACCAGTAGGCGACGTTGATGTTGCAACCACGTAGCCGACTTCTCCAGCATTGGCCCAGAGAACATATGACTTCTTGTTTGGGTTATACACAATGTGAGGGCGTCCACAACCGCCAGACCCAGCGCAGGGGTTGTTCTTGTTGGCAGGATCGAAGAGGAGTCCTTCGTATTGCCTGCGAAGAAAGAATGTCAGCATTCAGTTCTCTTTTGCACGAATCTTCGATGCATACCATGATTGAAGATCGCTCGAAGAGTACGACTTTATGCCATAAGCGACGCCAGTCTCCGAGAACGAATTGCCGTAGAGGTAGTATTTGCCGTTGAAATTGTTGACCTTTGAACCATAGGCATCAATCTGTCTACCATCGGTGTCGAACAAGAATCTTCTGTTGTTGTCAAAGGTGACCGAGGCCGAAATAGCCTTTGTGGTTGCAGCAGCACTGGTCACCGAGACCAATGCGGTCAAGGCAGAGATGGCGGATGAGATCCTCATGATGTGCGTGTATGAGAGTTGTGTGAGTAATGCGTCTTCAACCAGGGTGTTCGGTCCTTATAAAACCCTTCCGCCAACTGCATTGTATCATCTACAATCCTTCTAGACTCTCTGCCGTTCAATCCCCCTCTCGCCGGTACATCAAACCACATGGCACGGCAGAGCTTACAAGACATAAATATCAGTGCTTGAGCATATCATATCCACCTTCCCCACAGCAAAGACCTGCCGAACTCCCCTGATTGGCACTCAGATCGCGAAATAAGAAGGAGCAAGAGTTTACCCGTTGCTCAATGACAATTCGAACTTAAGAATCCCCGCAGTTCGTCCCAGAATTCCCCACAGCCCGGCCGAGTTCACGCTTGTTTCCCCACAAGCAACTTCTCGCACGTTCCCCCGTCCGACCATCTTGCGGTCACGAGGTTCCGAGCCCTAAGTTGATCGTTAGGGCATGGTATGGGTAATCACTTTTAGGCGAGGAGTGACGGGTCAAGAGCCTGAGGATTGCTTGCTAGTGACTAAGCACCTCCCCGCACGCGATCGGATTCAATCTTGCAGTATCTGGAGCAAATAACACAAGCACTGGCAACCATACAAACCCCAGTGAACAGAATGACCAATCGATAATTTCCGCCATCTTGTATCCCAGCACTGTCAGAGACAAGAATACCTCCGATCGGACCGGCAAGAACATTGCCAACACCCTTGCCAAAGTTCAACAACCCAAACACCATGGGTGCAGTCACAATATCCTCAGTAATTGCACTCGTCATCCTGGCCCAAGTAGCCGTGAATCCAGCACCGAAGAAACCATAAAAGATAGCAAAGACAGCGAGGATAGGCAAAGAAGAAGCATTCCTCCAAATCGCAAGACAAGCAATAGCCGCCATAGTTGTAGAAAGCAAAGCGAGAATATTGACGGGGACCTTGCGATCAGACAGGTAGCCAAAAGTGAACTGCCCAGCAACTTGTGAGATGGACATGATGGCCAAAAGTATCGCGCCGCTGTCTGCTCCAAGCCCCAGAGAAGAAGCGAAAGAAGGTATATACAAAGCAGGGAAGAAGTATCCAAAGCCCTGGAGGAGATTCGCAGTCGAATAGATCCAGAAGGTTGGACTTTCCAGAAACTTCCAATTGATCTTTCTCCTGATTGTGGCTCTGGATTCTGGCAATCGGCCTTTGAGCAAAGGAATAAGAGGGCCGGTAGCAACAGTCAACGCAACAGCGACAGCGCGAAGGGTAATCCTCCAACCATATCTGTGTAACAGACTCTGCAATACAAAAGGCATGAAAGCACCAGAAAATCCAGAAGCAGCGCAAAGGATTCCATATGCCATTCCTCGTTTGGCTATCCAGTATTCGTCCACCATCGATAAGATGGGGTAGTAAAATATCAAGAAGCCTGTTCCATATGCAATGCCTTGAGATAAGACCAATGCTTCTAGAGAAGAGGCAAAGGAGCCGAGGGCGAGGCCGAGTATACAAATGGGCCCTAGTGAATATCAGTAATGTATCGGAAGAAATCTGAGAGATACGAAAGAGATAACTGACAGCCTATCCATATCATCTGCCTTCGATACCGAGAGAAGCGTTGGATGAAAGCCATAGCAAGAGGAGCACCCAGATAACCTAACCCAGAAGCAACAGTACCAACAACAGGAATATAGCGATTTCCTGCAAACTCGGTTGTCTTGGAATAGTATTCTTGGAACACACCAAAGGAGAGAGGGAAACCTGTTATCACAAGGTATCCGGGTTAGACAATCTTTAGATGCTCTCCAATGCTTTGGGCGACAATAATCACTCACCCCAAAGCAATGTCTCAAAGACAAAGGCAGCAAAAAGCAATCTCCAAGCAGCAAGCCCTCCATCCACAGGGGTAAGAGACTGCTCGACCGACGTATTGATATCCAATACTTCTTCCTCAGCTTGTCGCGCCGATATTGACTTTGCGCTGCTGGTAGAACCCAGTCGTAGTGCGGCCAACTGGGGCAGCGTGATGGGTATAAGTTGTATGTCATCCATTGCGTATTGACTCGAAAGTTCAAATGCATGAGATATCTATTCCAGATGGGACTGAACACTTTTACATGACTTGACTTGGGAAGGTGTGACCTTGGCCCAGAAAGAAGAAGCGGTTGGCACATGCTTGCCGAGGCTCCCTCACGGAGGTGGGGAGAAACTTGGCAAGGAGGAACACGGCGGCCACATAAGATTATATCTCAGAATTGGTTATGGATGGACGTGAATGGAACGTGTACATGGAATCTATCTATCTGTAAACCCAAATCAGAACACCTTCCAACGCGATCATAAAACCATAGCCTAGAATACGCCGAAACCCTTGATTCAGAAGTGCTGTTTCACCAATCAAGGTTGATGAGCAGGAGCAATGGGACTGGCCTCCACACCAACAACCTTGGGCTCAGCAGAACCCTCTTCTGGAGCAGCAAAGGCCTGAGGAACCTTCTCACTCAGGTTGACGGCCAGGAAACTCTTGGGCAATTTGACAGTGTGGAATTTGGCTCTCAGTGTCTCGAGAATCTCCTTCCACTCAACATGAGGGGTCAGACTTCTGCGAGGAGTGCAGCCAATACAGTGCTTGCTGTCAAGCTGGACGTCAAGCGGGTCGAAAGCATGACAACCAGGCGAGAGGGTGATGCGAATGCTGTAGTTGAAGCAGCTGCCTTCGGAGCCGTCTGTGGGTGCTTCGTTCTGGGATTCATAGAGTTCGAAGCAGATTTGCGAAAGGTAGTCGAGTTCGGGGATGGCGTTGCGGGCAATCTTGGTTTGCACACCACCTTCAATGATGGAGTTGAGGAGAGTGTAGATGTGAGATTCCTTGGTGAAGTAGATGAACGACTTGGCGTCTTCGGACGCTTGCACTGTGAATGATGAGTTAGCGAATGCAGTCTATAAGTCGGAGGCTCGCTGCACATACCTTCTTCCAGATCGGTGACAATCTCCTTGAGCAAGGGAAGACTGGTTAGAAGACCAATCTCGAGCTTCTCGCTCTCCAGCATACCATACTCTTGAGGACCAATGTAGTCGAAGAGTACCTTCGAGAAACGGTACAGCTCTCTCAATTTCTCGAGACGCTCGTCAATTTTTGCCTTTGACTCGGGAAGATCTCTGTTGCCGGTGAAGAGCGAGAAGTACGACTCGGGGTGACCAGAGACACGATTAGCCAAAGTAGCTTGAGCGTTCTTGAAGGTCGTGGAAGCATTCTCGGAACGTCTTCTCAAGCTTGCCATGTGAGATAATTTGTCTTTATCATCACCCTTCTCCTTGTCTTGCTGCTTGGCAGGCTGGCCGTCCTTGTCGGGTTGAGTCGCCTCCTTTGCTGGTTTGAGACCTTCGTGTGTCTGACCAAACTCTTCTCTCATGTCTGCAGAGGCGGTACGCTTGAGAGTGTCGGGTCGTTCTTGGTCGTCATCAACCATGTCGCCGCTTGGGGTAAAGACCCATTCAAGGAACTGACGATTGTGCAGGGCATCAAACTTCATCGTGTCGTAGAGCTCACTAATCTTACTAGGGTCGACCTTTTCGGCATCGGTGAATTCCTTGAAGAGCTTCTCCCAACGTTCCTTGAACAACGAGGCATCTTCACCGCAGCACCATCTTGACTGGATCTGTTTGGCGTCAAGACCAGTAGTCTCGCTCTTGGTTGTCTCAAGGCTGGCCGATGAGGCATTGCTAGGTGGGCTTTTGATAGGTGGTCCTCCTTCTCCTTCAGGACGAAGTCTGGTGAAGTTCTGAAGCATGACGCGACGGTGGAACTTCATCAGCTCAACGACACTGCGGACAACCAAGTAAGGCTCGGGAGTGCCGTCCTTGGGCCAAGCAAACTGCTCGGGAGCTTGCTTGCCTTGGCGGAGAAGCCCCTTCAGCTTCTTCTTGACCTTGTCCATCTCATCCTTGGCTGCATTCGAATCGTCCAGAAGATCCTTGCGAACCGAGATGAAGTCTGGATCAAGCTCTTTCTGGTCCAAGAAGGAGGCGGTGAAGATTTGGGCACTGGTAGAGACACGACGTTCTGATGAGGTGAAGACGCGAACATCTCTGAGGGCATCCTTGTTCATCAAGAGCAGGTCGTTCCTCATGTTATCACCGAGATCCTGAGCTTGATAACGAGCAGAATGAGTAGGTTCACCACCCCACTTCATGACGAGCTGCAGCTTGTCGAGTACAAGGTTGTTCTCGGCAGCGGAGATCCTGGACAATGTTACGTCCGACATGGACTCACTGCGCGAGTGCTTGTCAGCAGCCTCTGCATCAACAGTCTGCAGAGGATCAGCCTTTGGCTTTGCATTGCCGTCCTGATCGACGGAAACCTTGTCCTGGAGTTCGGCGGGGAGCTCTTCCTGTCTTCTCTTACGGAACATGGGCTTGATCTGGACCTTTGTACCGGGCCAGCTGCCCTTCTTGTCAAGTGCGTTGGACAGAGTGCGGAGCTTGGTCTGGTCCTCCTCGCCCTCGCGCAGGGCTTGTTGGACGGCTTCCTGTACGCTCTTCAGGGCAGCTTCTCCGACAAGCAAGACTTCCTCACGATGACCCTTGAGCAGATCGACGAAAGGCTTTGTGTGGAAGGTGAACTTGAACTTTTGCTTGGGTGTACGGTCGGCATGACGAATGACAGCAACCATTCCCTTGAGCTTCCATTGCGACTTGGAAGCAGGGGCGGGGACGGGCTCATGGTGTTCCTCTTCGTGGATAGACTCCTGCAAAGTCTGGTACTGGTGATTCTCATCAAGCATAGCAGGAGGGAGCTGCTCTGTTTGAGGAATGCCGGGACTGCGAGGAAGAGGGAGCGTCTCGAAGTTTGGCGGTGAGGTGATAGGAGACGGGAGCTGGGATACTTCGGGCGAGCCAGGCTTCTTGTTGGCCATTTCTCGTAGTCTGTTGGCGCTGGCGGAGCGGAAGACTGACTTGAGATGGCTGCGGTGGTTTGAGATGGTGCTTTTACGGTGTGTTCCAGGAGCTTCTCTTTCGTAATTGTCCTCTGGTGCCGACGTGGGAGCGGAAGTAGCCTGTTGCTGCTGTTGCTGTTGTTGTTGCTGTTGCTTGTTCTCCACTCTGACCTTTTCGCGGATAAACATGCTCTTCAGGACGTTTGCGCATTTGTCGTAGTAGTCGTTGTTATCCTTGACAAAACTCCAGCCATTGACGTCGATAACGTAACTCTTCTCGCCCACACGGAGCAGGTCAAAACCACACACGCGTTGTCCGAAACCTTCGGCAATTCTTGAGGCCATACCGGCCTCTACCTTGCTCAAGCTTGTGACATAGCGAACCTCCTTACCGTTGGGGTTACGCTTGACGACACCATCAACGACAGGGGACTTTCTGGTCTCAGCGTGGCAGTATTCGGGACCGACGGTGTAAGCCTTGACATCTTCAGCATTCTCCACCTTAAGGAACTGTTCGTAGATGTAGCTGCTTCCAGGTTCTGTGATAGATCTGGGTACTGTCAAAGTCTCGTCCTTTTCCGAACTCTTGTTGTTGACCTTGCGGAACAATCTTCTGCCACCTCCTCCCTGGCTCTTAGGATAGTAGATGTGGATGTTGTGATCTTCGCCGTCGGTGGGCTTCTCGACGAAAGGCTTGGTCAAAGTCTTGCCGTCGACTGAGATGGTGTCGCCATCGTCCAGCAATTCCACGACAGGGTTTGCGGTTTGCTGTGACTCGGGCTCGGGCTGGCTGCCCAGTACAGGGAATCGGAGGCCAGTCTTCTCGAAACATCTCTGGGCAATGTCGGCAGATTGCACCTTGGGACCTCCGTCGCGGTTGACTTCGACACGTTCGGGCGTGGGGACGTTGAGCTTTGTGAGGATTTGTAGACAGATACGGCGATCCCAGAGGATGGTCTGCATGGGTAGGTCATTAACACAGAAGGGTTTGCGCAGTTTGGCGTATGCGATAGCCTTGTCCAGAGGGAAGCCTTCGGAGAAGAAGGAGATGAGAAAGTCGCAGACGGGCCAATTCTCGACATCTTCGTCCAGGATGACCTTGTCACCAAAGACAATGACCTCGAACTCGCCCTCTTTGATGAGCCTGTTCAGAATGTTACGACTGGGCTTGCTTCTGGCCTTGCTGTCGAGAGCGCAGATACCGATCTTGCCAATGGGTACGGGCTTGTCTTGTTCAGGGCGCTCGGTACTAGGAGATGCGCTGTTGACTGTGCTGCTGCTGACTCTTCTTGATTGTGGAGTACTGCCCCGAGGGTTCGCGTTCGAGGACGGGGGAGGGTTGCGGGGGAAGGTAGCGAACATGCTGGCTCTAGGGGAGGTTGCAGTCGAGTTGGGCTCGGACTGAACAGGCGGTGGGAGAGTGTTGTCGCGGTTCATGGTGGCGGCGGGCGCAGAGAGGGTGCCGTTGGGGGCGGAAGCAGGTAACGACAGAGAGGCGGCGTCTAGCCTAGGAGTAGCTGTTGGTGGTTAGACAGGGCTTTTGTAGAGATAAGATGAGTGGATTGCTTTTGGCTGTGACGGTTGAGCACAAGCACAATGACGAAAGACGAATCGAAGAGGGTCTTGGTGTGCTGAGAAAAGTGGAAAAAATGGTCAAGAAACTTACCATCCGTTTCTGAACCGGCGACAGAACTGGCAGGAGTACTTGAAACAGCGCCCCTTGCACGGTCGTACAGAGCAGAGCCCAATTGGTAGAGGGAAAAAGAAAGGCGATTCGAGTCGTCGTTATCTTGGCGGGGCACGGCGAGGTTGGGTTCGCTGTTGTGATGCGTGGCGATGGGAGTCGCGTCCGAGTCGTCGATGATGGCAGACGAGTCCGGTAGACTGGAAGAAGCCATCCTGTGTGCTTGCAGGACGTGGGCCAGCAGATTGTGCTCGGAATTGGCCCTGGATGCTCGTCGCGGAGGTGGAGAAAGATGGGGATTTGACTTTAACGGATGTGGCATGCTGATACTCGCCCTCTTGACGGCGGCGCTGCTGAGTCGAGCAACATCGGGTTCGGCATAGTGTGCTTTGTGGTCCAGCAAGGGAGACGACAGGACATGCGACGCCGACGAGCTCCTTCTTGATTGCTGGCTCCCTGAACTGCTTGTCCGATGCAAAGGCTCCATGGCCTGTGACGCAGCCCTTGGGCTTCAAACAAAGAATGATGGATAGGCACACAGTCTTGTCTTTGGGATGGTAAGAATAGGTCAAGTGGTATTATGCTAAGGACACATGTCGATGGAAGAAATCAGGTCACTACAGAGAGAAGATCAGGGTGATTGTGGTATGCACGCAGGTGATATGATGATGCAGGGTGTTTGGTGGCATGCTTCGGTGCTTCCCTGCCTCTGGCTGGATCAATTTGGGCCGGCGTTTAGCGGCGATTGCGAAAGATGGAAGTGGTCCAAGCTCGCGATTGAAGTTTTGATGGAAAGACGAGACTTTTTGTGCACGACAGCATATTCCACACAACATGCCTGCTGCTGTCGCTACGAACGGCGCTCAAGAAGGCCGGACCGTCAAGCGCCAAAGGACTGACCAGAATGAGTTAGTCGTCAAGAGCCAGAGACAGGTTGGCTCTTCGCGACTTTTTGCGCCGTACAGGGCAAGTCCTTTGTACCATCATCCTCGATGCCAGCCATACTGACTCTGTCCTGTAGACTGTCGGTCTCGTGTCGCCCACCTCCGTTCCCTTCACCAGCATCGCTCTCGGAAAGACGACCTTCCAACTTACCACATCCGTCGGCCGAAGCCTGCAAACCTACGACTTGCGCCGCGGTCTCAACCTCGTCTTCATCACCCGCCCTCAAACTCCCGAGTTCATTACAGCAAGCATAGCATGGAAAGACTTGGTATTCGCCGCTTGGGGAGCTGAGGCTGCCGAGTCAGAACGCGGTGTCTGGATTTTCAAGAGAGGCAAGAAGATCGCTGAGCTGGAGATGCCTTTGCGCCACGAACACAACATCAAGTCCTTCTGTATCTTTGGTTCATGGATCATCGGCGCTTGCGACAACCAGATTCTGGTCTGGAAGTCGTCCAACTACGAACTCTACACCACTCTCCAGAGCGTCACCGCCTCGGCCTTCACTGGAACTCTCAGCAGCATGCCCACCATGCTCAACAAGATTGTCGCTGGCAAGGAAGACGGAACTGTCGAGATCTGGAACGTCTCAAGCGGCAAACTGGTCTACTCGGTCCTCCCTCCTGCTGCCGATTACGGCGCCGTTACCGCTCTCCAGCCCACGCCCGCCCTTAACCTCCTCGCAATCGCATACGAATCCGGTCCTCTCATCATCCAGGATATTCAAGCCGACAAGAAGATCCTCCAATTCAACGCAAGCGCTCACGGCACAAACGGTCCCTCGATCACTTCAATCACTTTCAGAACAGATGGCATGGGTGCAGGAGACGATGGTAAAAGAGCTGGTGTCATGGCTACTGCTTCAAACGAAAGCGGTGATGTTACATTATGGGATCTGAACAACGGCGGTCGCAAGCAAGGTGTTCTCCGTGGCGCTCACGCTCCTCCGTCATCTTCTTCGCCCGGTGGTGTCAGCAAGGTTGAATTCCTTCCTGGTCAGGCTATCATCGCAACGAGCGGTCTGGACAACAGCTTGAAGACCTGGATCTTCGATGAGAGCCCCTTCAACCCGGTTCCTCGCATCCTGCACCAGCGCAGCGGTCACGGCGCACCCGTGACAACTCTGGCTTTCCTTCCTGCTGCTTCCGACGGCTCAGACGCAAGCGGTAAGTGGCTTCTCAGTACTAGCAAGGACCGCAGTTTGTGGGGCTGGAGTTTGAGACGTGACGGTCAAAGCACCGAGCTTTCCCAGGGTAACGTCACAAAGAAGGCCAGGAAGCAGGGTATCCTCTCCTCCGAAGGCAGAGACACCATCGAAGCACTCAAGGCTCCTCCGATCACTTCCATTGCATGCTCTCTCAACCGCGACGGTGGTATGGGCTCCATGCCTGGCAAATTCCCCATCTGGCAGTCCGGCAAGGGAAAGACCAAGAACAGCACCGAAGCTACAAGCATGACTGGATGGGAGAGTGTTGTGACCGCACATCAAGGAGACAACAAGGCGAGAACTTGGTTCTGGGGCAGAAAGAAGGCTGGAAGATGGGCCTTTGAGACTCAAGATGGTGGAGAAGTCAAGAGTGTTGCAGTTTCACCTTGCGGTACTTTTGCGCTTGTTGGTTCTGCAAATGGTGGCATCGACATGTTCAACTTGCAATCTGGAAGCCACAGACAGAGATACCCTGCACGACTCACTCCTGCCCAAGCACAACAACTCAAGCTTGACTTGGCAAAGGCAGAGGAAGCCATTGCTCCAGCCGCTGAGTCTGGCAAGAAGAAGTTCTACCGTGGACAGGGCAAGCACACAGCCGCTGTTACTGGTCTGGCTGTTGACAATTTGAACCGCACCGTCATCAGTTGCAGCGCTGACGGCAAGATCAAGTTCTGGGACTTCATGAGTGGTGCTCTCAAGCATGAGATCGACTGGTCTGGAGCTGTTGAGATTACAGGCTTGAGATTGCACCGTTCATCTGAGCTTGCTGCTTTCTCTTGCTCTGACGGCTGTGTCCGCGTTGTTGATGTTACCACATTCAAGCTCATTCGTGAGTTGAGAATGTCACGATCATCACAATCAAAGGCTTTCGACTTTGCCGACTTTGGCTTCTCCAACGATGGACGATGGGTCATGGCAGCAACGTCATCTTTCGTGTGCGCTTGGGACTTGCCTACTGGTCATTTGATCGATGTCTTCAAGCTTCCCTCAACATGTAACGCTATCAGCTTTTCTCCCACAGGAGAGTACCTTGCAACAGCGAGTGAGGAGCATGTCGGCGTGGATGTGTGGTCAAACAAGACCCTCTTCACCCATGTTCCTACCCGCCACATCAACGAAGCAGAGCTGTCGACTATTCTTGCCAGCGAAGGCCAAGCACCGACAGTATCAGGAGAAGGCAGCATCTCTGTCATCGGCACTCTTGCCAACGCCCCTGACGCTGAGTCGGATGACGAAGACTACATCGATGCCGACCTCGATGCCGACGCAGAATTGGACGCTCTGTCCTCCGATCTCGTCTCATTATCACTGGTTCCTCGCAGTCGTTGGCAGAACTTGTTACATTTGGACATCATCCGCCAACGCAACGCTCCCACCGCCGCGCCCAAGAAGCCAGAAAAGGCACCTTTCTTCCTCCCCTCCTTACAAGAACGACAAGCAAATCCCGCCATCGCAACTACAAACACCACGCAAGATCTCGCCGCCATTGAGCAAGAGCGTAGCCGCATCATGAAGATGGATCGCCAAAACACCGTTTCAAGATTCACATCACTACTGCGCGATGCGTCGGAAACTGGCGACTTTGCTCCCTTCATCACAAATCTGAAGAGTCTGAATCCCGCAGCGGCCGATATCGAGATCAGAAGTCTGTCTTCCCCAATTACATCCTTCGATCCGGAATCAGATGCTTGCAACGAGCTAGTCGCCTTTGTTCGCGCCCTCTCCTATGTCTGCACATCAAGAGGCGACTTTGAGCTTGGTCAAGCCTGGATGGCTGTCTTCCTCAAAGTACACTCTGATGTTGTCGTCGACGATGCAGAGTTGAGACAAGCGGTTAAGGAATGGAGGGACAGAGTCATAGAAGAGAAGGAAAGAGTTGAGATGCTGACGCAGTATTGTGGTGGTATGGTCGGTTTTTTGCGCGCCGCCAGAGTTTAGAATATTTTATTTGTTTCCAGCGAGCATTTGTGCATATACGTATTTGATGAAATACCAGAAAGCTTTGCATAAACTTTTATGACAGAGTGACGTTCTTGTTCCATTTCCGAAAACGCTCACTTGTCACGCACGGCCTGCCTTCACGAGCTCTTTCGCGTGCAGTCGTTCATCGTTTCTTCTTTTTCATGCTTGCATGGATTGTTCGATGTTTCTTTCATGATCATGATGCAAAACTCGGGAGAACAGGAAAGATCTTTCGAATGTCGTACCTGCGATCGGTCTTTCGCGCGCCTCGAGCATTTGCAAAGGCACCTCCGAACCCGTAAATAATGTCCCCACCACCATCGAGTCCATCGACTCTAGAAATTTGCCCAATGAGAATTCACAACTGATTTTGTTTGCGTGAAGATACCAAAGAACGGCCATATTCCTGCTTTTGCGGACGGACGTTTACCAGGCAAGATCTGCTCAAGCGACATGGTCGTCGTGCTCATGAAACTTGTGCGGAAGTCTCTGGAAGGGCTACACCAGTCGCTAATGATATTTCGCACAATGTCGCCTCGAACAGTTCTACCACAGCTCGTCCCTCCGCGTTAGATATCCAGACATCTGCGAGATCAAATACCCATCAAGACGAGCATCAGATCGCTCGATACGGCGATGTCTCTGAGATCTTGCATCCCGATTTCTCGAACACGGGTACATTTGATGCGATACCCAATGGTGACAATCAGTCAGGAAACCATCTTGTAGCTGATGCAGATCATCTGACTTCTATGGACAACTATCTCGGCCTCTTCAATACCGGTGACCTGAATCTAGATTGGAATGACATGGATCTTGCACAGACAGAAGCACAGGATCCGATGGGGATACAAGCGGACCCGGGCACTCTTCTATTTGACATACCTGTAGACCTTAGTGCGGAGTTCCAGGACTCTGGAGTCAGCAGTGGTTGCGACACGACGCACTCTACATCAGACATATCCGAGGTGCAGGCACGAAACCATGAACAGCTACAACTTGCTATTCACCAGCATCTCCCATATTTTCTGATGCCTTCTCAACAATCAATTATGCGCTATCTTGATGGCTACGTCGAAGACTTCAACCAAGATCTTCCTTTCATTCACTTACCTACTTTGGCACTGGAGGATTGCAGTCCGGAGACGATGTTAGCTATGGCTGCAATTGGTGCGTACCAGCGTTTCGAACGTTCTAAATCCCATGAGCTGTTCCATGCATCCAAGACTATCGCTCTCAGCAACTTACGCGCTTGGCAAAAGATCAATGAGCAAGGAACACAAAGATCAAGACCAGATGGCCTCGAAATGCGAACTCTGGACGATGTTTTTGACCTACAGCGGCATACTGCCATGGAAAGCTTGAGAGCATTGTTACTGCTCGGCTTCTACGGGATGTGGGGAGAAATCAATGCCATAACCAAGGAAATTCTCGACTTTCAACCCCTCATGATCGAAGTCGCAAGGCACTACGGGCTGACTGAGCATTCAGAACCTCGTGGGCCTACTATGACTTGGATCGACTGGGTACACGAGGAGCAAGACAGACGAACCAAGCTCGCCCTATTTTGCTTTTTTAATCTGCAGACAGTCATGCACAATGTACCCTCGCCAACTCTGTGCAGTGAATGGCAATTGTGCATGCCGTGTTCTACAGAGCAATGGGAAGCACAAAGCGAGACCGAGTGGTTGGCTGTAAGAATGCAGCAGACTCAGCCAATGGCATTCCAAGACAGCTTCCGCGCATTGCTTTCCGCAGTCGAAACCCCCAAGATAATCTCCTCGCCCAATACCTCTGAGTTTGGTTGCACCATCTTGGTATTGGCGTTGCTACAGCGAATCTACTATTTACGCCAATTACACACTGCGACAGGGGATACTATGGGAGAGGAGACTACAACAGAACTGCAGTAAGTGAATCTTCGTCTCGCTATTATCCAACAAAGTCTAAAAACCGCTGTCCCAGGCGCGCAATACAGTCTCTGGAGTCGACTTATCCATCTTCCCTGGGCTCAGTGTCCAAACTTCGCGATGCGAAATTACACTACTCGAACATCATGGCATACCAGGGTCTGGCATTTGTACGGCTCCATGCGGATCTCGGTATACATGGCCTGCTACAGTCTCGTGCTCCTCAAGAAATCGCAAGATCTTTGTGCGTTGCTTCAGACAAGACACACAGCTCAGTACATTCGCTACTACCACTTCAGCGCTCTATCCATCAGCTCAAAGTAGCGGTGAATATCGGTATTGCGTATGTGTCTCATGTTTCCGAGCATTTTTCAAGCGTACCTCAAGCACTGTCGGTTCTAGAATGCGGTGTTTTCTTGAGTAGATGGCTCTTTTCCATCGCTGCCAAGGGCTGCGATTCTTCTCCGCCACGTAGGTTTCTGAGCTGGTATACATTTCGGGCTTCACGCTGACTACAAACTTCTGCAGTTGATGAGTTGCAGGCCATTCATTGTCTTCAATCAATGATGAAGGAAATTGCTGTATCAGTACCGGAGATTGCGATGCCTTCGACATCCACTGCAACCTGCTTTGAGCTCGGCATCATGGTGTTGAGGACATGGGCTCACGTGCTTACTGCAAAGATCCGATGGCCTTTGGTCGCTATTCTTGGGAAGTCATTGAATCTTTATGCTGACATGATGTATGCTGCAAACTCAAAATCAAAGCCGGTGCATCTACAACAGGCAAGATAAAAATGCACAAGTGGCCGATTTCAAATCGGCGAAATAATGGCAATTCAGTCATTTCAAGTGCTCTTGAAATTCTCTGGCGGAGTGCGCGACTCCCAAGTGTAAGGAGTGGAGAAAGTTGGAGATGGAGAAAAGGTGGAGAAATCACAAGCACCTTGTCCCGATTCGGGGGTGGAGAAACGGCGAACTGACGACACAACAACACTCTTTGGAGGAAGTGATTATTCACACAGCAAGAATTACCAATCCGAAACCTCTTGGAGCCATGCGCAGCGTTCCGGAAACGATGTCACCGACCTTGACTTCGCGCATAAATAGCAGGACTTGGATCCTCTAGAACATCTCATCCACCACCAACCACATTGCATCACAATCCATCAATCATCACCATGCCGACAAACAAAGTCTTCCGCCTGCATGCACGCACTTCCTTCCAAGAAATTCAGCTCCACGAAGAAGAAATCCCAACACCAGACAAGCATGAAGTCCTCATCAAAGTCAAGAGCGTCTCTTTGAACTATCGCGATGTCGGTGTGAGCAACGGCTCATACCCTTTCCCCGTCAAGGATATGGTCGTTCCTTGTTCCGACGCCTGTGGTGAAGTTGTCGAATCCGGATGTGCCGTCAACAATGTCGAGAAAGGCGACCTTGTCGTGTGCACTTTCGACCCGACAAACCTGTACGGACCTCAGAAGAATTGGAACAACGGTCTCGGTGGCCCTGTGGATGGAGTTTTGAGAGAGTATGTAGCAGTTCCTGCTTCTGCCGTCATCAAGCTCCCTGCTGGCAGTGACATTTCTACTGCCAGTTGGGCGAGCACCGTGTGCACCGGCGTGACTGCTTGGAACTGCTTGTACGGAAACATCCCTCTGCGTCCCGGCCAGACTGTGCTTCTTCAAGGTAAGCTGCTACACTTGCTTTGTTCGAGATACTGAGCACCAGACTAACACGCAAACTTTCCCAGGCACCGGCGGCGTTTCCATGACCGCCCTCCAAATCGCCAAAGCCGCAGGCGCGACCACCATCATCACCTCATCCTCCGACGAGAAACTCCAATACGTCAAGAAAAACTTCGGCGTCGACCACACAATCAACTACAAAACAACCCCCAACTGGGCCGAAGAAGCCCGTAAGCTGACCAACGGCAACGGCGTCGACTACATAATCGAGAACGGCGGCTCAGGCACCATCAAGCAAAGTCTCGAAGCCATCACCATGGGCGGTAACATCTCAGTCGTGGGATTCCTTTCTGCAGCCAAGCAGGAGGATATGCCCGATGTGGCTGGTCTTGCTTTGTCCAAGGGTTGTGTGGTTAGAGGTATCACTGTGGGATCTACACAACTTCTTGAAGAGGCTGTTCGTTTCTTCAGTACGAGAAATGTTGCCGTGCCTGTTGACAAGGTGTTTGGGTCTTCGAGGGAAGAAGTCATCAAGGCTTTTGAATACCTGACTGGTGGGTCGCATGTCGGAAAGGTCTGCATTGACTTCTAAATCAAGGAGTCCAAACAGAGGTGCAATTCTTCGTCGTCTTTGAGAGTGTAGAAAATATTGAAGTACTGTAGTGGTTAGTTTTTAGTCAATTTATGTTTTAGAATCATCCGTCCGGTTACATTGTGAACAAGACCTTGCATAATCCTCGCCGCATTTTGTGCAATTGTCTTGCGTGAAACACACACAATCTCCTCATCTTCAGCCCCTTGACAACGTCTTTCAGCTCGTCTTTTCCTTTGACATTGAACCAAGTATTCGAGACCATTGACTTGAATCATGTAAAAAAGTTCTAGATGTCTTTTCTCCGCGATGGGGGTTTGTATCTCTTTAATGTCGCATCTTCGTTGCCGCCAACAACATGGATGAAGAGCAGAGTCTAATATCGACGACTGAATTATCAGACATGGACAGCACATCTTCAGAACCATTTACAACAACAGCATTGAGAAGAAATACCATTCACATTCTGGAACCATCGCTCTCCCACACGACAAAACGAATTCTCATTTTCCTCCTCCCGACATTCCTGCAGCCTTCTTCTGATCCACGAACTCCTTCGAAACGACCCCATCCTACAGCATGGCTAGACGGTATGCGCGGACTCGCCGCTTTAATGGTCTTTCTCTACCATCTCTCCTACTCAACCCACGACGTCTATACCGCATACATCCCCTCCCATAAAGAGTTCCTCCGTCTCCCTCTAATCCGAAGTTTTTACAATGGCAATTTCATGGTTTCGATATTTTTCGTAATTTCGGGGTTTGCGTTGAGTTGGAAGCCAGTTATGCAGATGAGGAAAGCAGAGATTGGGGAGTTGGGGAGGGGGTTGGGGAGGAGTTTGGTTAGGAGGGGGGTTAGGTTGTATATGCCTTGTTTTGCTAGTACGTTTGTGATTTTGGTGTTGGTGAGGTTGGGGGGGTATGAGTGGACTAGGGGGTTGGCTGGGGATGGAGAGAGGTTGGTTGGGCATAGGGAGTATCATCCTCAGAGGTGTGAGGGGTTGAGGGAGCAAGTGTGGGTTTGGTGTAAGGATATGGCGGGCTTTGTGAACCCGTTCAGTGCTGAGGGGATGGAGATGGATGGTCATCTTTGGACTATCAAGGTTGAATATGTGAGTTGCATCGAGTGTTTGTTGGGCTTGATAGCTGACTTGGGGTTGCAGCGAGCTTCTATCATCTTGTACGTCACGCAACTTGGCCTTTGTCAGTTACGCACGAGATACAGAATGCTGGGTCTGATCTGCTTGATCGCATGGGCGCATCAAGTAGATCGCTGGGAGATGGTGTTGTTCTACGGCGGCTTCATCCTCGCTGAGCTGGCTGTCCGTCGCAACACTCTTGCCGCATCACATACGTTTGATCATTCTCATCCAAAGTCTGGACTCCTCTGGTCTACCATCTACATCTTGGCTTTCATCTGCGGTCTATACCTCGGCGGTCAACCCGAAAGACAATTCGAACACGCACCTGGCTGGTCCTTACTCCATTCTCTGATACCAAAATACATCAAAGACTGGCATCGGTACTGGACTGGATGGGGAGCTCTTTTACTCGTATGGTCGACATCAAACCATCGCTCCTTGCAGCGTGTTTTCACAAATTCCGTTTCTCAATATCTGGGCAAAATATCTTTCTCGCTGTACTTGGTGCATGGAGCTGTTATACATACTCTTGGGTACGGGTTATTGGAGGTACTCTGGAGGTTGATCGGGATGAACACCCGTATGCGAAAAGAGGGCTGTTTTGTTCTCATGGCGAGTTGTGTGTTGGTTGTTACGATATGGTTAGCCGACATATTCACACGGGTTGTGGATGTACCGTCAGTACAATTCGCCAAATGGCTGGAGGAGAGATGCGTTGCGAAGAAGCAGATAAAGGTGGAACCTGCATGGAGGGAAAGTGCGATCGTGTAGCAGAATGTTCACTCATGCCATCATTAGATAGCTAACCACAACATGTCAAGATCGAGCTCCTTATCTTGACACTTCCCGCACGCTCAAGCAAATAAAACTTGATAGAAAGTTCATGGCATTTTGTGGAAGAATTGGCAAACTCCTTGTCTCTTGCTCAACCTCTCACAAGTCCTCCCTGCACCCCCGGAGTCCTCGGAGGACATGACGACACGCCACGCCAAGAGTCAGCCACAAAGGTCAAAAAACGTGCGATACACACCAAGGGTCTCTCCTTCACCCCAGATCGACCAAGGGAACCATTGTCGCAAAACTCAAAGGACAAGAAGCTCGAGATGTCGCCATGCCCTGGTACTGTTTGGCGCCCAGCTCTGCCGGACAAGGTTGTGGTTGGAAGATTGCCCAGTAGCGTGGCAGCTTGGCCTACGCATGTTTGTCGAGATGCCGTTTTATCTGTACGACTTGTAGGTCTTGGGAGAAGGGAATATGTGCTGCTGAGGTAGGTCATATATGGGAGTCGCTGCCCGTATTGCTCATGGTAGGTCAAACCAAAGGGTGAGCTGGACTTTTACCCTTCTTTACTTTCACTTTCGTGACATTTAACACTTGTGCATTGACTATCGCAACAGCGAAGCACATATCCAATGGATCCGAATTTCAAACATTTGACAGAGGAGGAGATTGACCAGTTCTTGAGTGAGCTGGATACGGACAATGATGGCTTGATCGAATACCACGAAGTCGAAGCGAAACTCGATGAGGTATCGCGAGAGATAGGTAAGCAATGCTCTCTGAAACTCAGAACGACATTGCTGACAACGACCCAGCTCCCGAACCCGCCGAACATAATCTCCACCATGAAGACCGCTCCGACAAACGCCATCAATTTCTCCGAGGCTTCATGGGCACAAACGAAAACCACGTCCCCATTGCCGAGTTCAAAAGAATAGTACAATCATGGCAGATACCATCCATGGAACAAGAGAAGAAAGAGGAGGACGAACAAGCAGACTTTGTGAAGAAGATGTCTTATGCAAGGCGACTTCGCGCATACTGGGAAGTGCATGGACCTGAGTATGGCTTCCTTGCTGTTGTCGTCTCGATGCAACTCGCCTTTGGCATCTGGCAGATGGTCAAATATCTCACCACTTCTCCATACAGAGAGACATTTGGCTGGGGTGTTGTACTGGCAAAGACGTCTGCTGGAGTCTTGTACCCGACCATGTTCTTCCTGGTGCTCTCCATGTGTCGCTGGTTGAGCACTGCATTACGCCGCTTTTACTGGGTCTCGAGATTCGTCAACTGGGATTTGTCGCAAGAGTTTCACATCAAGATGTCGCTTGTGGCGTTACTCTTTGCCTCGCTCCATGCTATTGGCCATCTTACCGGAAGCATGCTCTATGCTAGTAGGCCGGCTCAACAGGATGAAGTCGCTGCTTTCCTGGGTCCAGATGCAGTGCCGAGGCCATACGTAGCCTGGATCAGATCACTTCCTGGTTGGACTGGACTGGTAATCTTTGGTCTATTCTGGGTTATTGGAGCGACGAGTTTGCCTTGGGTCCGCCGCAGGTCATACGAAGTCTTCCAGATTGGGCATTTGCTCATGTTCCCCATCTTCGCTTTCCTCATGGCTCACGGTACAGTCGGATACTTGCAATGGCCCATGATGGGCTACTTCCTCGCTTTCCCTGTTCTCCTGGTCTTGCTCGAACGTATCGTCAGGACGTGCAATGGATTCTCACCACTGTCCGCCTACTTGGAAGTTCTCGACAAGGAGACTGTGTGCATCACCGTCATGATGCCTGCCTCTCGCAACTTTGACTACCGAGCTGGGCAATACGTCCTCCTGCAGGTCCCTCAATTGAGTCGCTTCCAGTGGCACCCGTTCACCATCTCCACCTGCATTGGCAATGAGTTGCAGCTGCACATCAAGACGGATGGCAACTGGACAGGGAAGCTGAGAAAGCTCGGAACATCTCAAGAACCTACCAAGATCAAGATCGGCATCGATGGACCGTACGGTGCTCCTGCTCAGCGCTTCTATGACTTTGATCAGACCATTATTGTTGGCGCCGGCATTGGTGTCACACCATTCTCTGGCATCCTTACTGACCTGCAGATGAGGGAAGAACAACGACTGGGCACAAAAAAGTGGCGTCCTTCACCATACCAAAAAGCGGCCGACTCACGCAGGCAATCTCGCCAACTCAGTCGTCAAACCACCGATGTGCCCAGCGACAACGAAAAGACCGAAGCAAGCACTCCCGTCTCCGAAGAACCTTCCGCCACTCTAAAGAAACACGAACTGCCACATCAAGAAGCCACCTCCAGCCACAGCCCATCAACCACCGACATATCATCCTACGACCTCGAAGATTACAAACGCGTAGATTTCCACTGGATGGTCCGCGACCGCAACAATCTCCTCTGGTTTTCCGACCTCCTCAACTACATCTACGCGACTTCATCCCAAGACCGCACATCCCACCACTCCAACATCGATTTCCGCATCACCACCCACGTGACCCAAAAACGCAAAGACCTTTCCACTCATGTTTTCCGCTGGCTGTTGGAAAAACACCGCACCCCCGAACATCCGGAAAGTCCAATCACCGGATTGATCAATCCCACGCATTTCGGCCGCCCGGATATGAAGATGATTATGGATACGCATTATGAAGATATGTGTAAGCTGTTGTCTGCGAAGAAGAAGTTGTGGCGGGGGGATAAGAAGAAGATTGAGGAGTTGAGTGATGGATTCAAGGTTGGTGTGTTTTTTTGCGGTGCGCCTGTTGTTGGCTATCAACTTGCGGATAGATGTCGTGCTTTGACTGCGAGGGGAAGAGAAGATAAAACCTTTATAGAATATCACTTTATGATGGAAGTATTTGGTTGATGAATGAGATGGAATTGAGCGGTTATTTCGGCGTTTTGGGGAAAGAAATAGAATAATTGATTTCCAGTAAACATAATCTTCTCCTGGGAAAAAGGTGTCAAAACTAGGTGTAGAGCGTGACGAATGAGCAAGCGCAATAAAGTTGTAATATGCAATATCTTAGCGTTTCTCGCTGCTGGTCGCAAGGCTCAACACTCCAAAACTCCAACCGCGTTTCTGCCACTTGGTATCGCAAATATTAGTCACTTCCCATGCGACTTGAGATTGGAATTCGAAAGGCGCCAGAAGAAGAAGCCGGACTTCAAACGTTCATTGAGCATCTCTATCATATCAGATCTCTGGCCCTACGTTCTTGAAGTATTCAACGACTTCAGGATACAGCGCTGCACTTCCATAAGCGTCGCCCCCGAAATCCAGATACCCGGATATATCATTGTAGGGTATATTCTGAATCTCACTGGCCGAAGTGCCAAACACCCAACCTGTAGACATACCTAATAAGGGAAAGTCAGCACTTGATCCGCTTACGATGATAAAGAGATCAACTTACCCATAACCATATGCTGCAAAATATGACAATGAATCACATACACACCAGGCTGATTAACCCTCACCCTCCAACCCCTCCAACTAGCATCTTTACCCGCCTCCCCAACATCAGCATACCGATACAACATCGTCGTATCCCTCAACACAGGTTGATACCCCTTCAACTTCTCCTCATTAGCCACAGCATCATACATCCCATCCCCACACCCGATATCCCAGAAATGCCCCCCGTGCGCATGAAAAGGATGAATGTCCAACCCACCAGCATTTCTCACCAAAGATCCAGTATTCTGGATTATTATCTCCAACACTTCGCCGATTTCAGCGGACCAGAATTTTGTTATTGGGTCCCAGTTGTTGTTTTGAAGAGCTCGGGTGTGATTGGGCATTGCGGCGTCGCCTCTTTTGTATATGTCGATTAACATTGGTGTCGCGATGTGGTCTGTCCAATCTAACCCGTTTTGCGACCAATAGATGCTGCCGTTTTGGAATTGTTGGACTGTCATGGTTACTCGACGGGTCACTTCTGCGGCGGTGGGGAAGTTGTTTGGTATGAGGGGTTGAAGAGAATATTCTAACCATGAGTATGTTGTGTTGGATAGAGACAGTGGGGGTCTTGATGGCGCTGGAGGGGTAATAGCTCTTTTTGCACCGGGGATTGTGTAGCGGAGAGATGCGTATCCACGATATCCACTTGGTCGATCGCGGGTTTCGAATTGTATCCAGAATTGCGTGCGATTCAAGCCTTTGAGCTCGTCGATTGTTTTTGTCTTGAAGAGAATGTCGAAGCGTTGGCCACTACCGACTTGGATGTGGGAAACGTTGTGCGGTTGGGTGTATCTTGCATCAGCGGCGATGATGGTGAGGTTTTCGTGGCTTTCGAATGCCATTGAGACATGGGATAATGCTGTTGCTCCGATTATTCTGAAGCGATAAATTTTTCCTGGTAAGACGTCGACGACAGGGAGCTTGCAGGATGAATCGTTTTGTTTGCCTATTCCCACTCCGACGCCATTGATAAGTAAGCCATTCGTCTCTCCAGACCAGACGAATGGGTTCGATGTCAACCCCTGTTCGATCACAGAGTCTGTCTTGTTGAAGTAGTCCGTCAGTTGAAGAATACGCTCACCATCATAGTGATATGGCGGACTTCGAACATCTTCAACAATGAGAGCGCCATTCGCAGTAACAGCTTGGAAACCGACATGTGAATGATAGAATGATGTTCCTGCATCACTTTCCCCTGGCAGAATCTCGTAATCAAAGTAGTGCATTGGTGCTATAGGCCATTGTGAAACGGGCGTGCCATCGGAGAAGATTGCCATTCTTTGAGACAAGCCATGCCAGTGCTGGAACCTCGTAAGCGTCTCCCTGTGACGAGCGGTGTTCATCTAGGCTCACCATGGTCAAATTCTGGTCAGCCATGTCATTGTACACTCTGATCCATGAGACCTTGTTCGGCTTGATGCGAAGAGTTGGACCCGGAGAAGTACCATTAACAACGACGGATTCTCGAATGAAACATCCTTGAGAAATATTCTTGACTGTAACTCGTAGCGAGAAGTCTGGTACAAAAGTCTCATCATGTTTCCGAACAAGTGTGGCCTGAACGGTAGTACAATATAGAAACCACAAATATGGGAAGAGCATGATGGTCCTGTATGAAAGCAGCTGCGAATAACATGGCAAACATGTGAAATCGTCCAGCTTCATATAACACACACCAAACCAGATACCGAGCGACTGTGAAACAGAGATAGCCGTGGTTTACCGACAAGGTTTAGGGAACACGAAGATTATTTCCGTGTCAGTGGTGTCGAGATCCGGGGTCCCCAGACACCGACAAGGATAACACAAAGTCTGTTGAAGTATATCGGCGTCGGTAATAGATCAAAGTTGACTACTAAAACTTGAGCGATATACGGCTACTGGTTCTAAGTCCCTGATGGTATCGTTGCCCGAGCTTGGCACAGTTGCTGACGCGTATCCGAATGATGCCGGCAGTACCACGAGGACGACTAAGAAATATTGATTGGAAGATCTAGTGGTAGGATCAGCTGATAAATCTAGAGAGTGCTTTTGTCAAGCGCATATCGCATGCTTATTTGACATGTAACCTCTTCTTTGGTAGATGTTGATACGACATAACTGTGATATTGCACAAAGATTTTGAGAACTCGAATTATATCCAGAGAAAGAGAGAGGAGGACAGCAGGAAGTCAAGCTCTCGATTACCCCAATGTCATTGTGCAATCGTATAACTCCGGTGTTATCATGCGGACCAATCACAGGATCCTGTGAGTAGAGCGTATATCAAAGTTTGATCGCAGTCGATACGCATGCGGCATATTGATAGTCACTTTCAGGCCTCAGTCTAACGACAAGCTCGAGCCTCCTCTCTTCACACTTCTTGATGATGCTTCAAGCATGATCAATCAGACTCGGACCAGCATCAATAGGGAAAGTAAAGATGTTGTTCGGACCTTCAGCCATCAACCCATCAGCTCCGGGTCTCATTTGACTGGCAGGTAGCCACAACTTCTTGTCCGCAGTGACCCACATCAGATCAGTCCAGATTAGCGCATCATCTTGGACCAGAATAGTCGCTCTGCCTTCGGGTGTAACTTTCCAGATGGCGAGGAGGTTGGTATCGCTGAAATAGATGTTTCCATCTCCGTCAATAGTTGTACCACCAGTGGAAGGAGTCAATGCGACCGGGATGGCGTGATCACCCAGAGTCGCTGCAAGAGTAGAGTTGGTGAGGGAGGCATCGACGAGAGAAGTCTCGATCTTGTAGAGGCCACCATTGCAGGGTTGATAGTAGAGCCAGGTGCCATCAGGAGATACTTCTATCTGATCAAGTCCAACAGCCAAAGTACTATCCGCGCCCTGGTAGCCTGGAACCAGAGTACCGTTGTACATCATAGGGAACCGGGCAACAGCTGACGGATCGTCGACGAGGACGCGAACGCCAGTACCAGAAGTCATGTTCAGAACGACGAGCGCACCAGCGGTATCGCTGAGGTATGCGACATCTGCAGCTGCGTTGAAGCGAACGTCATCAATGCCACTGTCGGAGGCAATGATATTGTCGAGATGATAGATTTTGTCAACAGTATCGTTGCTCAGATTGACGCCGACCAGTTTAGTAGAGCCATTGAGACCAGAGGAACCGCCATCCACAAGCCAGTAGCGTCCATCGGGACCAATGCGTGCGCCATCAATGCTGACGAAGGTCGTATACGGATCAGAAGAGTTGTCGCTCGCGTTATACGAGTTCCAAGCTGCGTTAGGATACAGTCTTGTCGTATTGTCGTTCAAGAGCTCAACAGCTTGAGGTGCTGCGGTGAGGGAGTAACGTTGGGAAAGAAACTTGCGGCCGTCGGCGGAGATAGTAATGCCTTGAGTAGCGCGATCGAGGGAGTAAACAAGTTCAAGACCTGGTGCATACGCTGCTGCCAGTGAAGCGGAGAGGGCAGCTCCGAAAAAGACTGAAGAAATCATCATTTGCGTGCGCTGGTGTCGGTGTTGTCGTTGTTGGTCATGCTCTCAAGCAGTCATAATATAGTTGAACCGTACATTCTGCTGGTCGATTCTTGTAAGTGTGGATTTGTAACAAACCTCGAGCAGAAGCGACAACGCTTGACCTTGATCGACAGCTAATATAGAATGAGTAGCTTGGGCGGAGGTTCTCTTGCCAGAACAGGAAGGATAGGTGAGAGCGAAACATCTCATTCCGTGTCAAGCGAATTCCGTGAACTACAGATGATCAGACATGACCAAGGTCTCTACAGCCGATGTCTTTGTAAGTTGTCCATCATGAATCGATTCACGTATCGATTGAAGGTACGCAGGGGACAGAAGAACAAGGATCTGACAGTGGCGCAGTTGACCACATGAATCTTACGATCGCTTGAGATGATGGACCTGACTGCTGAGCTTATGAGCAAATTCGGTGTGCTATTCAAGGACGAGATGGTAAGAGAAAGAATATCAAGAGAATGTCGACGCGAAAAAGTGTCGATGTCATCGCGCCGCGCGACTCCAATGCCAAGCCAAGACTCCGCTCCGCCCTCCGCCCCATGGGAGCGTCCGGGTGACACATGCAACCATGGTTTTCAGCCAAAGATGTCGTGTTTCCCCACAACGATACTAGATACGCATGTTTGACTTTGTGGGATATATGCCTTGATGTTTGAAAGAGTCATTTGCTTACTCTCGCTTGGAAAGATGCCCTTGTCGAGGAGGTAGAGCTATCTATAGGTCAACGGCTGGCATTTCACAAATCCTGCACTAAAGAAACAAAGAGATGATCAAAGATTTCGAGACAACAGCAGCAGAGTGCCGAAAAGGCAACATAGAACTTCGAGCTACACCACGTTCAACGTCTCGAGCGACTCTACTGAGTATGATTCCTTTGCAAGCTCTGAAAATGCAGGAAATGCTAACTCCTCACCTCGTAGATACACAAAATCTCGAGACATGATGCCTCGGATGGAAGCGGAGCTCCGCGCCACACCGAAAATCTCGCAGTATCTACTCAAGAGCCAAAAGAACAAGATCAGTTCTCTCGGACAAGGCTTGAATTGTCCTGACCCTATTGACTCTGCATAAGTCAATCATGTACGTACAATCGGCACTCACGGAATGAATTATATTCGCTCGAGTTCCGCACCCGCCAACCAAGCCACAGAAAGCCCAGCTTTCACATCTTCCGTGGCGCAATTGG
>ERZ794946.83-NODE-83-length-57764-cov-4.349287_pt1 | contig 57764 bp, 59 predicted proteins | sample MGYA00433072_ERZ794946 | MGnify/ENA primary metagenome ERZ794946 (study PRJEB30137, sample SAMN04331413) | food metagenome | isolation source: Y3 must sample point D1 replicate A | place: Australia: South Australia | collected 2014 ...
TCTTGGCCACTGTACACTTTGTCCCTCGACATCGAAAGAGCATACTCGAGGGAGTTATGATTTGAGAGAAAACAAGGTGTATAAAAGAGGCCTCGACGCGTCAAGCGGTGGCCATGTTACTAAACCAATTACTGGCGCATGGTGGTGCTAGACTAAGAAGCATAAGTTCGTCAAGGACAAAGGAGAACGACGAGGACCCCGCGAAGAAGGGGCGCTGACTGTAGACGAAGACGGAAGGAAATCAAAAACATAGGATGAAGCAATCCCAGCCTCCCAACCTGAGCAAAAGATGCGTGTATGCCGTGCCTCCCTCGGTCTGTTCTAGCTTGCATTATGCACATTGCTCTTTCCTTTGGTATGTGGGGACTGAGTGAGGTATTGCATGTCGAGCATCTCGACATACTTGGGTGAATGGTCGACGTGTTTAACAGCAGTCTTCTGCGCATTCGCCTGTTTCATTACTGTCAGTTGCATGTTCGTCGTGTACTCGGGAGGACGTCAAAACTTACAGCAGTCGGCGCAACACTCGCAACCCTCTTCACAGACGAAACAACAGCAGAGTACTGCCAAGCTGTTGCAATGTGTTAGTCCTTGTATGCACCTCTCTCTTGTGATCCGACGGCTCTTACCAGGACATCAGGCATCCGCGGTCCTTCTTTTGGGGTGCTTGTTGCATGGGGGGAGGTCCTTGCTGGTAGCCCATCTGCGCGTCGCATTAATGATTTGTTCATCCACCGAGTAACTCGAGTCGTACCTGTTGCTGAGGAGGATAGTACTGGCCCTGGGGAGGTCCGCCATACTGGCCTTGAGGGGGACCGTATTGACCCTGAGGAGGTCCATAGTAGCTGTGACTCGGTCAGCGAGACCATCCAATCTGAGACGAGATTACATTGCGACATACGCCTGCTGGGGCTGCTGAGGGTAGTAGTTGGACATGTTGATGCGATTAACCTAGGTGCGATTGTGACAGTTGCGAAAGATCGATTTGTCGAAGTGAGAATAGGAAAGAACAAATAGAACTGTGGCGCCAAAGAAGTCAGCTTTCGGTCCGCCTGATTTTAGATGTTGTTACGCGTCCCCCCATCTCGTAGTACTGGCCAATACGGTCTTGGGCCTGCCGCTACCCGATTTCCCCTTGGCGCCACATCTGTCAAGACCGACTCACCTTGGAATGTTCCTTCTCCGTTGCTTGTTACAGATGGTGGATAAAGCCGATCTGAAGGGAGATGCGATTTCTGTATGGAGAGTGATCGTCCTATTGCCTGCTGACTTGTTCTTGTGCGGAGACGGCTCGAACTGTGATGGGCACTAAGGGTCTGGTTGATGTCACTGTGGCTTGTCGCTTGATGCTTCGATGCGAGGGAAAGCTTGTGTGATTTGCTTGTGCAAGTCTTGGAATGTGAATGTTGATACTCGTGATGGCTCGCCGACCATCAAGATACTTCTGTTTATATAGATACCAGCTTGCCGGAGATGCTCGCTATCATCTCCCGAACCGTTTGACGTAGTTGACAAACAAGAGCATGCGTATATCTTACTGAGCCACCATTTCCATCGCAGCTGTGCAAAGCTCAGCCACTGCAGCGGTGCAAGCCAAATCGACGCACCCAGACCTCTCTCCAAAAAACAGCGCTCCCGAAACATGTGCTCGGAGCCTGTCAGACACGCTTGTCTCGAGTACTTGCAGCTCTTCGGCATCCGCGGCCGCCTTGATGTTCGTGTACCTAACATCGTGCAGTGATGCAGTCCGCGGTTACATACTTCCATTGCTTAAAAACACGAGCTCCGGAGTCTAAACACGCATGAAAGTGGAGTTTTGAGAGAATTTTTGAAAATGTGTTTTACTCGAATACCAAGACATTATCGTAGCTATAACCGAATAGAGCAGCCGATTAACCTCGTTGTTGGTTATTTTGCTTGTAAGACTGTCGTGAGACGCCGCCCTGATGTTGTCCACCGAAATGGAAGTATAACGAAAAGCGACAGAAAACCACAAAACAGACCAGACCATCAGAAATACTCCTCAAAACTCCTCAGAACTCCATCCACGATAGCAAAGAAAAAGAACAAACAGTCTACCTCAAGAGCCTCGAGTGCTTTTGATTCCTCCCGTATGTTAGATAGAGATACACCCCGGTATGCGAATAACTCCGTATGTTGTCCCTTCCGTGGCAGTGCCAGATGCATCCCACCTTCAAAGCATTAGACTCCAGCTTGCGCCCCATTATCGTCGTTCGGTCGTAGGTGGCGGTCTTGAGAAGGATCTGCGGATCGAATTCTCGCATCCCCTCCTGCTGACCCTAGATTTGCACCTGTACGTGGATCCTTCTAATGATGCCTGGGACCGTTGCCATACTCGACGCCCTGCATTCCTTGGGGAGCGGTGCCAGGAGCATTGTAATGCTGCGATGGCGGAGGTCCGGCATTCATCGATGGCAGAGAGAATTGGCGAGGCTGCCCATTTGCGTAAGCCTGAGCATTAGCTTGCGACATCTTCGATGTGTATGCGCCGTAGATTTGAGGGTTGTTCGGCTCCAAGGCTCTGAGACGTTCCGCCATGACTGAAATCTCGGTTTGAAGGTTGTCAATCGTTGCTTGAGCATCACGGTAGTAGTCTGATACTTCGCGGAGACGGTTGACCTCCTGAACAAGGCCTCTTTCCTGTGATTGCGTGTTTTTGATGTGCTCAATAGCTGAAAGAATGTCAGTGCACGGTTTATTGTGAGCTTCTTTGACTAGGCTTACCCTTTGTCAAGATCTCCCACTTGCTGGCCTTTGCACCACCGTTGGTTGGGACAGCCCTGTTGAGCTCCTCGAACAAATCCTTCATCTCACTTCTGCGCTTGCGTTCTGCGAGTTTGTGACTGATTCGAAGTTCTGGAGTGCGGCTGTAGTTGCCAGAACCTGCGTTGGCCTCGTTTTGGATGGCAGAGATTCTGTGTTGCTGGTGCATGCTATGGTGATGATGAGTAGGCGTGTCATCATCGAACCTTCTCTGGCCATAAGGAAGACCTTCGCCGTTGGAGAAGATGCTGCTTCTGATGGAGGAGGCTGCGTAGCTGTTGGTCCTGGAAATACTATGACGGTCGGACTCCTCGCTGCTCGATTCGCGTCTGGATTCTTCAGCGATCGGATCGTCGGGGAAAGCCCAAGCGTGACCGGGGGTGGGCTTTGAGGCCATTGGATCGGGAGCACCAGGAACTCGAGAAGCGCCGACAATGGGAGGCGCAACTCTTGGGCCAGTGCCACCACGAATACTGTTGCGACCACTTAGAGGCGAGAGAGGGTTTCCATTGTTGGGACGGCGGAGACTAGCAGCTAGTGACACTTGGGAGCCATTCTGGCTGTCGTAGGGCGAAGCGCCATTGTTGTTGAGGCGCAGGTCAGTCATTCCAGCGTGGATGACTCGGCTGTCGATACTACTTCTGCGCGAGTCGTGGTGGAAGTCAACGCTTCCACGATTGCCGGCGTCAAAGGTTTGATTGATCGACGGCAGCATAGCACTGGGCTGTTGTTGCTGGTGCTGGTGTTGAGACAGCCTGTTAGACGTCGGTGTGTTCGGTATCGAGTTTCTTGATTGAGAGTCGTCCGGGTTCAGCAAGGTCGACACCTGAAGAGATGGGTTGTTCATGTACTCAACAGCTGGGAAAAGTCAGTATTGCTCATGAAGCTTAAATTTTATGAGGTAGCTCTGTCGAAGCTATAGCTACGAGCCCCGCAGACTTGAAGAACTCGACTGCAAATGCTCCGATACTCGAGCAGATGGACCGTGTGGTGACAGGGATATAACTTACGCTTCATCTGAGGATGTATCGGCGGCCATGTTCCCGAGTCCCTTGAGGGAAGATGCGAAGGCTGGCGGTTCTGGGGAGAGTACTGGTTGGAGCTGGGCAGACCGTTCGTCAGAGCGGCGATGGAAGGCAGCGTCTGAGATGGCGAAGGCTGCTGAGGGTGATGGTGATCCGGTCTTGATTCTGCCATGATGTCGGAATGATGTCGGAGATAAGAGGTTGAGCTTATTGTCAGGAGGGATTTGAATGGCAAGTTCGTGTCCAACGTTGTAGAACGCGAGAAAAAGAAGATCAGAAGATGGACTTCACGAGCAGAACACGAAGTGAAGAATCAGGCAAAGCGAAATCTGCTTTGTTTTTGCAGTGGGTCCTTGGGTCACCTGCTTTGAGCAAGATTGAGAGTGACTCCAGTAGCGAGGTCACCAAGCAAAGGCAGATTGAGATGCTGTCCAGTAGAAAACCTGGAGAACGTAAGTGGTCCGCTCAAATTAACGCTCACGTGCCCCACCCACGAAAACTAGAAAAACAATTGATGGGGAGAGGAAGCAGAAAATGCATACCTTTATGGAAATTCTAGAAGATAAAAGGATGAGGACAGGAGGATGCAGAAGAGTTGCGGAGGCGCCGACAACGTGGAGACGTCGATGAGGATCCTCAAAAGCGGATGTGGCTGCAGAGATGGCGTGTGCGCACGCAAAGAGAAAATGTATGCGGCGGTTTAAACGGTGTTGTAATAGGCGTCGTTCATGAAAAGGATGCCAACGCTTGGTTCCGAAACCAATACGGTGGTGTTCAGCTAGACCGATGCGCTTCAGATCCTTCGTCGTTCCTCGAAAGGACTTGAGAAGAAGAAAAAAGGAAGAAAAAAAGAAGCCGAAACTGCCTCGACGAAAGGTCTCGAGGTCAGAGACAGGCGAGAGGTGCAATTGATCCACACGGTGCGCTGATCGGAGCTTGAAAAGAAGATTGCAGCAGAAGTGGCAGCAAGAGCATCAGACTCCGGTTGCCGTTTGACAAGGAGAGGTGATTGGATACACGGGTTCCGTCGTGCTGTCAAATGTTTGGCCAGGTGCTGGGATGACTAGAGCGTGGTGTGAGGGGGTGCTGCCTTTGTCCGTCAGAGCGTGCCTTGCATTCGACGCTGGCCCGATTTGCGCAACGCGCCGAAAGGAAAAAGTCGAGTGTTGCGGGAGCTGAAACAATGGGTTTCGAAGTGTGCGAGGAGCAATGCCGCCAGAAGCTGCAGAATCCGGGTAAATTGATATGTCGAGAGGGCGGCGGTAAGGATCTGATGGAGTGGGAAGAGGGAGAAGTGGTTCACAAGAGTTACGCCAGAAAGGTGAGCAAGAGTAGTAACGTGTATCGCGTGAAAAGAGGAAACTATGCAGAGCCTCGGAATGGTCTCTGGGATCGTCAACGAAACTCACAGCAAGCACGTGGTTTGTGTCTAGCCCGGCCCTGCGCCGCGCGAACCCTGCAAAATAGCGGGAACCAAAAGCACCTAAGGGCGAGGTGGATTTTCTTGGGCTCCTAAACCATTCGGCCGTAAACACATCAAGGCTCCGCTTTCCATGTCTCATTGCCGCGACGTGCACGGGATCTACCTGACAGGGACAAGACTGGCGATTTGGAAGCATCGTATTTCGTTTATACACATCAAGATCTAGTATGTACGAAGAAGATACACAACAAATCTACCCCATGTTCGCCCGGGATTCACCAATGTGCATGTCCTATGTACTGTACATGTGGACTAGCAGATGTTGCAGCCGGAAGACGATGCAGCATGGCAACTCCTCGCGGCGTCAGGAAATGAGAGGCCTCGAGTGGTGCTGCAGCGGAGAATTTTCATGCTGCTGCTGCTGATGCTACTGCCTGTCGCCGATCAGACGGCTCTACCTATCCGGAGGCCAAGGACGAAACAATTGCGTGGAGGACAGGGAGAGAGAAACCATACATCTTCAGGCGGTCCAGAAAGGCCACTCGTGTTGATTCGTCCTTCCCCAGCGTTGGAAACGGGGAACCAATCGGCAGGGTTGCGTGACAAGATCGACTTCCGCGTGAGCCGAGTAGATTGAATGGAAAATCAGTTCATCAATCAATCGTCTTGTAAGTTGTTGTCCTGCTGCCCGTTGTCAAGCGCCTAAAAGCATGAATATACTGCCCGGTTCTGGCCCAACGCACGCCAGGGGCTGCGGGCTGAGAAGAGGGAGGGTGGTCCACTCTTGTGCGCCCGTACGGTCACGACAGGGCGCATTGCAGGCTACTCTTCATCACCCTGGTTGCCGGAAGAAAGAGAGAGCGTGTCACAGCCTCACAGGCAATGGAACGAGAGCAGCTACATCAACCGTGCCCTCTGCTGCTAAGCCATTCGAGGGACTTTCAACATTGGTGAGGCCTCCCCACCTTGCCTGTGTTACAGATACATGGCGATATGCGGCGCGGCTAATGCACGTCATCTGCAATCCGAGCTGTGGTGTTGGGTATCCCGGCCAGTCATCGCATCCCTCATGATTCAAGAGATCATGGGGTGGTGAAAGTTACCAAGGAAACTCGACTCTGTGGACATCTGGGCGCTGAGCATTTCTCCGGCTCGTGTCGCACAGCTATCGCGTGGACCTTCAAGGTGGCGCGCCTCGATACGATTTCGGAGTTGGACTCAGATTGACGTGCAAACAGAACCCCTCGTAAGTTGGCAAGATATGCATGAGAGAAAGCATATGCTTTTTGATCCTTCACCCTTCGACGTGATCGATGTGGCCCAAACGGTTCGTATATGTCATGATAGAAGCGGTCGGCGTTTGGTCAAGAAAGATCAGCACTCAGCCCGAAGTAAGATCCAAGTGATGAACAACGTGGGCCGCACGCGGCGGAGGGGGAAGAAAAGCCACAAGCCCGAAAACAGGACCGGCGGGAACTCGAGATCTTCAACTCTTTTTGCTTCCTAAACCTCGATTTCATGTCAGCGTCGGCCAAGCAGGATCCGGATCGGCTTTTCTTCCGCCACTAAGCGGTTGTAACCTCGCGAGGTCAAGTCTGCTCGTCCGGATTCAGAAGGTGGTCAATCTGTCTTGACTTTTAGGAGACAAGGAAAAGCCACAACCGCAGCACATGGCTTAGGCTGGCCAAAAGGTTATCGGTCAAGACCGGGCTCCACGTCTGAGATCAGTCTAGTAGAAACAAAACACATGCACATGGTTTACCAAGAATCAGGGCTTTAACGGGCAGATTGAAAAGTAGAAAGATTTTGGTATGGATGGTTACATGAATAGATAAACGCATCTTCATGACGTTTCTACCGTTCGATGCGCTGAGTCACTAGCTCGGGAGAGACAAGTTTTAGCTCGCACGTATTCATCGTTGTGGCCACATGGGCAGCTGCAGAAAAGTACATAGCTAGACCACCGGCACGTTTGTCTCTGATCATGAACTTGAGCTTAAGCAGAGTCGTTGAGTCAGAAGGATAACGGTTCGGCCATGATCGGGCAAGTCCATGATTCGTTGTACGGACGTAAGAGTGACAGGGGTCTCTGTTTTTTTCAAACACGGGGTTGTTGAGTGGAAATTGGCCGACAGCAGAGACGGACAGCCTTATGGGTGGCCATGGCTAGGCCACCCACCCATGTGGACAACCAGAGCTGTCTTGTTGATAGTGATACACCGGGTGTTACACACATAGGATCGTGACATGTTTTGACATGCAGACAGAGCGTCATGTGCGCGGGACGGACCGCAATAAGAGAGTCGTTAATCTCGCAGGGTTTTGGGCGAGCAGATGGCGATGGGTCAGGGCCCATATGGCCACCAGGTAGAGGACCGCGGTATGTACAAGAGGGTGTGTGGATTGTTAGGCGTGCTGCAGCAAAGCTGTTGGTGGAGGGCGACGCGCAAACGTCGGCGAGAAGTTTGTGCATGAAGAGCATCAGGCGGTAAACGGTGACCTTGTCGAGCTGGCAGGTGATCAAGGGCGGACGAGATAGGCGGCCAGAGCTCTGTCAAACTTGTCGACGCGGATTGGCATCTCGAGGCTGTAGAAGGGGTTTGCCATGACGTAGTCGGCATAGATGTCGTAACATCTGCGAGCGATTTGATCGGTATTTGGTTGCTCAGGGCTGGTGAAGACGAGGAACTTTGTGCCGGTGGGAGTTTGGAAGCAGGTCAGGCGAAAGTGCGACGACTCGAGCGACTGGATGCCGGTGTTCTGGTTTGCACGGTTTCCCGGAGGTGCAGGAGGAGGTGCGACGGGAGACAGAGAGCGCGAGATGGCATGGATGCCGTGAAAGGTGCCGGCGAGGATGAGATAGTCGTTGGAGTTGAGCTGCTGGAGTCCCGGCGCAAAGTTGCGGTTGTAGATGAGTCCACCGGCCTTGTTGATGACGAGCAGTGCGAAGACGACCCTGGAAAGAGAAGGTGGTCAGCTCTGCTCCATGTCCCGTCAAGCTCTTCCATATGCTTACATGGTGAATTGCGCGCGACTACGACAGTCGATTGTCCAGCTGTCTCAATGAGCTCCTCAGCGCGAACGAGCAGCCAACAATGTGGAGAGGGCGGTGTGGACCTTCAGCAGCGACGCCGTGCCTGCCCCAGTGCCCCTCGCAAACACCTTGGACCCTTTGCGACTTCTCGACGAATCGTCACCAGCCAATTCGCAAACCTCTGTCTTGCTTTCTGATCCAGTCTTACGGCATGAAGATCGAGACATATCTATAAGCAGAGGTTTGAGATGTATATGCCTCCTTGATTTCACTCTCACGCGTGTTGTCTGGCTAAGCAAGCGCCGTGCTGCCCCGCGCTGCAACTCCCTCTCGGCGGCAGCTTGCAGCAATCATCCCACCGACCGAGTTGTTGCCCTCTTTGCAGCATTACAACCGCAGCACACTCTGTCTACTCTCTTGGCGCTTCAACTCTGCCATCTGACATGCTATCTGATTAGCATTCTTCCCCATTCACTTACACAACTTCTTTGATCTCCTTGCAAACTCCATACTCGCTCGCCCGACATGGTGAACAACTCATCCACCATACGCGTTCTTCGGGCAAGTATACAGGTACCTTTTGCCCGCCAAACGTCTAACCACCTTTCCAGGAGATCAAAGAACTCCAGACTGGCTCCGATCTTTGTGCGTCTACCGTCCTTCTGCCACATACAGATCATCCGAGCTGACTACGCTAGCGCTTGCTGTCGCCCACCGTGAAGATGATGTTCGTACCGTGCGCTGCCTCATCGTCGGACCTTCGGAAACGCCTTACGAGTTCGGCTTCTTCGAGTTCAAGGCAAAGTTCGGGGACGCATACCCTGTACAACCTCCGTCCGTGAGATGCTTGACCACTAACGGCGGTCGCTGCCGCTTCAACCCAAACATATATGCCACTGGCAAAGTCTGCCTCAGTATTCTTGGTGCATATCTCTACGTTGCATACTTTCCATGTGTCACTAACCAAGTACAGGTACATGGCGCGGTGAGGAAGGCGAGCAGTGGAGTACTGCTCAAGGCATCGAGAGTGTGCTTATCAGCATCCAAAGTCTCATGAGCTCGAACCCTTATGAGAACGAACCTGGTTTCGAACACATCAAGGTCACTGCGAAGGAGGCAGAGGCATACGCACAGAAGGTTGGTACACACTCTTTCACATGCACCCACGCTCAGATTGCCATCTGCGATCCTCTATTTGGTCTTTCCATGGAATCTCAGGAGACAACATCATCACTAGGAGAAGGTACCGAACGCGATGGGTTTTACGATGCTGACTATCTTCTGCAGGTCCGCCATGAAACTCTCCGAATCACTGTGCTGCAACGACTAGAAACGCTGCTTGAAATAGCTGACGATGACCACATAACGACTGCCGCGGACTTGAGTACACCCCCTGCTGATTACGACGATGATGGTGTCAAAGAGTACGATCCTTCCGCCGATGGCTACACCGAGTCGGATCCTGATGCTCTCTTCCACCCATTCGCCGACCTATACAAGCGCCGCTTTCTCTGGTACTACGATGCATACCTCAAGTCGATCGATGATGCCTCTGCCAAAATCAAGGACGGTACGGCATTCGTAGGTACACCTTTCGAGTACGGCACCAACGATATGCGCGGCAAGTTTGCTTACGCCTCTCTCAAGACTCGCTTTCTGCGTGTCTACGAGGCGCTTGAGGCAGAGAAGGACAGTTGGGCGACGGAGGGCAAAGCAGCATTCACCAAGGAGCACGGTACGGCCATGAACCTCAATCATCAATTCGACTCGTTGCGCAACCACTACTCTCGAAGCAATGGTCCGTCCGTCGAACTCAGCCTCGTCGACGGCAACCCCTTCGTCTGGACGCTCACCTTCTTTGGCCCTTCAGAGACAGACCTCTACGGCGCAACCATCAACGTACGCCTACACTTCCCCTTCAAGTTTCCAGATCAACAGCCGCGAGTCACTGTCCTTACACCACTCTTTCACCATCGCATCAGCTCCACCACGAAAGCACTCTGCTACTTCCCTACCAAGCTCTTCAGCGTCCAGAACCACATCGAGAGCATCATGGCCGCCATCGTCGAGGAGAACCCATCCTACGACCCACGCGCACTTGTCAACCCCGCCGCATCAGTGTTGCGCTGGGGTGATGAAGCCGGCAAGAAGTTGTATAGACGCAAACTTCGCAGGAGCGTACAGGACGCCATGGAGAACTGCGATGAGTTCTAGCGGGTGACGCACACATTCACACGGTCTTAATTTTGGTTCCTGACAACGGGTCTTGAACATACTGGTATACCCCTTTCTTTTTCACAGCGATGGCGTTCTGGGAATCAACTGGTCTCGGATGGACGGTTCATGGAAAGACTTTCTTTTCCATTCTTTCCTATTTCAGTCTTGTCGAAATTCGACAAGATGGGACTCTCATAGCTGAATATACTCCACGTTCTCACTTCCACTGATTCATGTCTTCTCTTGCTTCCGAGTAGAGATGGGTTAGATTGGATTTGAACCCATGAACTCACGATATTTCAACAACCACACTGACCGGACAGATAGAGTACTCCAAAAGTCAGTCGCTGCAAGGAGTGCATTCGAAGCTGGACAGAATGATATCATGAGAAGTCTTCTCGAATGCCATCGACAAATCATAACGTCCAGCGCGCAAGACTACTGATGGGCAAGGGTTCTGGATGACCGATCGTTGGAATACTCGAGGTTCAGAAGTTGACGTTATTGAGATGTCAACCGAAGTCAACTGAAGCTGAGTTTGTAGGTAGGGCAGCCTCGCTCCTTCCATCGTGTAGTAGTCATGTATCGGCACAACCACCTTTCACTCCGAGTTCTTCTCGGAATTCCTTATCTCACAAAAGATATCCTCCTGCTAATTTTACAGCATCTCCTAACCTGTCCTGTTGCAAACTTGCTCCAACCAGCGACATCAACAATGATGAATCCATTCTTCGTCCATGGTCCTTCCACCAGAACTCCGTCTCATGATTTACACATACGTCCTCTCCACTACCTCAGGGATCATCTTCGCCAAACCCTCTCCCGTCGACTTCGAAAGAACTACAAGCAGAATACCCTTACCCTTGCACTCAAGAACCAAGTTATGGAGGTGACTATTCGAGAACACTTTGCCTTGGTATTGTTGATGTGTGCAGCCAATCCTAACAATCTCATAAGCAACATGGCATTGGGCCATGAGGATTGGGATTTATCTTTAGCATCAACGCTCGCGAAAGGTATCTTTGGGCATTGTTGGGAATTGAGCTTTGAGCTTGAGATGTGGTTGTCAGGAGTTTGTAATAATCTGGTATGGAGAAGAAGATGGTGAGGTTGTTGTTTCCGATACGTCGATGAATGTGCCGAAAGAGGAGTGGATGAAGGCCAGAGATGATAGTGTAATAAGGGGTATTCGTCGGTGGAAGGTGTGTCAAGGATTATAGGGGTTTGGTCGGCTATCGTGAATGAGATAGTTGAAAGGCTGTGCAGCATCTAGCCATATCGGACTGAGATCACCACGTGAGATGACCATGTTGTTGGAATTCACGGTTCGATCGTGTTCAGCTCCGATATCTCGGCTCCAACACAACAAGAATGATGTTGAGCCATTCCGGAGCCGGGCGAGGGCGTACTCGACCAAGCAAGGGTACATCCACCTAGATGATCGCTCTCAGGGTCATCTGAGACATCCAATAGTTTACCAGAGGGTGTCGCGCCAGTTCGCAGGACTCTTCATGTCTTAAATTTCTTGCTGCAGGTATAACCCTGACTTGGTCTCAGACTCTTGAACCCATCGATCCCTCCTTCCCGTCTGCAACATGTAACACAGGATCACCCCTTTGATCCAGCATCTTTCAACAGCAGAAACCTGGTTTTGAACCCGTCTGCAGTTTGTCAAACATGTCGCACCGTATCCTCCTTGCTGGAAGCCGTAGTCATGCACGGACGTGTTGAAGGAGTGGGAAAAGAGCGCGGACGGGTGACGTGCGCCATGCATGTCGACCGTGTGGTGACTGTTCCGCTATTGGTCATTGCGGACGACATGTTGTTGGACAGCAACAGTGTGCGTGAACGTCTCGAGTTGCTGGGTTGATGAATACCAGGCGCGTAGATGGTGTCGCACGAAAGCAGGCGGGTTTCCCTTGCGCGCGAAGCACCGCCGGCGTGGTGCGCGCTTTGGAAGAAAGATGAAACAATGTTGTGACTCGGTTTGAGAGTGTCCGTGTCTCTGCTGGCCTGAGTTGCTTTGTTGAAGATTTTGTTCTTGCTCTTTCTGGTCAGGTAGGACAGTGGACGGCGGAGGTCGAGGTTTGCTGATGAAGGTACGCGGTTCGGCTTCGTCGATCTTGCAGAGTCTTTGATGTTGTAGTATTTCCGCTGCTTGTGTTGTTACCCTTCTTTTGCTGTGCAGTCATCTTGCCAACCTTCTGCTATCTTGCCGGTCAGGTTCTTCACAAACCCTTCAGCAAAACTCACCATCATGAAACTCAAAGCACTGTTCGTCATTTTCTCGCTCAGCATGCCTGTCTGCATGGCCACACCTGTTCCTCCCTGTAACACGGCACCCCTCACCGTCTCGGCCATCACCACCGTCGCCTCGGACAGCGCTTCTTGCGACGGTGCACCATTCCCAGCCGAGTGCGCAACTGCCACGAACGCGGCACCCTGGATCAACTTGGCCTTCCACACCTTTGGCATACACGCGTTTGGCACGCAGGCCGCTTTGCTGTCGCTCATGCTCTTCGAGTCCGGCTCTTTCAAGTACAACATCAACCATTATCCTGGTGTACCCGGACAGGGTACTCGCAACATGCAAAGTCCGGCCTTCAACTTGAAATACGCTGAGTGGCTGGCTGCAAATATGACAGGATCGGGTATCTCGACGCAGCAGGTGCAGAAAGCGCAGTCAGAGGGGCCGACACAGGTACTGGAGCTTGTGAACGGTGACCGGTGGGGTTTCGCTTCGGCAGCATGGTTTCTGGCAACTCAGTGCGACGAGGAAGCCAGGAAGGGGCTCGTGGCTGCGACAGAGGATGGCTGGAACGCGTATCTGACAGACTGTATCGGTACGACTGCGACTGAAGGCCGTACGACCATCTGGAAGAAGGCCATCGCGTTGGGCAAGTGGTAGACTGTTCTCATGAAATATCAACCTCAACCCTTCGCGCGTTCGGTATGTTGACCTGATGCATCGCGTCTGACAAAGACGGTAGAAAGTGCTGGCAGGTAGGTCGTGATTATGCTTTATAGATGATCGTAAAACTTCACGAGCGCGTCGAGTACAGGAGAGAAGGAGCGAACGAAGCCAGAAACATGAGCGCGTTGCCAACAACCATCCAGCTCGCATCTTTTCCAGCCCACATCTCCCATAAACAAGAAAAATGCACGGTATGGCTCATATATCCAGTGATGGAATTCCAGAAGCAATTATTTGTACAAAGGGGTCTCAAGAGTTAACTTCTGCTTGGGCAGCCCCTGAACCTGGATCAAGGCAAATCGGCCAAACATCTCGCCTCCAAGCTCGCTGTCCATTTCAATGCCACATCACTCTTTGCACTGGGACAGTTCTCCCACCATATCATCGCGTAATGCCCATTATCGCCATTTGATATTATAAGAGTTGTGCTGAACCCAAGAGTCACAGGGCTTCGTCTGCGTGATCTTTGTCCTGTCTGCGCTATCGGCGCATATGACTCTTCAAGATAGGCGACAGAGAGCCTTCGTCTTGATTCGTGCGTCCGTCCGCCTCAGGTCAAGAGATTCGCAACGCAATGTAGCTCTTTCTTCCTCACACTGAGACAACTAGAGTGGCCATATCACTTGCGACTACTTGACATGAAGATATGCAAGAAACGTATAAAGCAATTGTTGGCTATATCATGTGTCAAAGACCGACAGTCCATGCAAGAAACATTTGAATGTTTCCGGAGATAATATCGTAGCCATGTCTCTAGGAAGATGTTGAGGCATGGACGTCGTTGTCGCCTCTAGGGCATACTTGAAGCGTCAAGTTTGTGTCGTCATCTTCGGTGATAGAGGTGGTTTTGTTGTAAAGATGCACTGGGGATAGGCTCGGGAGTCGGGACTAATCTAATGGTAACGCCTGTAATTCGTCAGTAATGTACGCTGCCTTGGAAATCAGGTATCCCACGCAAGCACATGCTGCTGCCGTTGAGCACGTTCACGACGAACAGTCATATTACTTTTGACCTTTGGACGTGTCGCCAGCTGGCAAGGTGTATAATATAGACTCATACTGTACTATTGCTCCTTCCTTTCTTCCATCACATCCCCGATCGTACACAGTCCATTCTTCAAGACAAACCCTGTATCAACACATACTCACCATTTGAGAAACTTGAGTCTCAAGAAAGATCAAACTTACCGTCATCTTCGACTCCAACCACCAAAAAACATCTACCTTACCGTAGCTGTCGCAAGACACAAACACATCCCAGATGTCTCGATGCAACTTCGAGAAGGGCAACATGCCCGCTTGCCAACACACCTCCGACAAGATCGAGAAGACCGACGACAGCAAAACACTCGAAAATCACGACACCATTCAGGTACAAACTCAGGTCCAGAATCCGAAACGCAAGCGTATCGATAGCGTAGATCCCTCAACAGAGCCTGAGACCAAAAAGGCCAAGACCAAGGCCACTAAGCAAGAGCTAGCTGCAGCAAAGCTTTGCTCCCTCATCATCGGCGGTCGCAAATTCGAGTTCTCAGCAAAGGAAGTCCAACAGTCTTACACGCTCCAGACCCTCGCGACAGCTGACACCGAGCTCGAAGACGATGACATCCAGAGAACCAAAACACCCAAGAATGGACGCAACAGTGCCATCATGAAGCCAGAAAGATTTACTGAAGCCTGTGGTCATACCGCATGGCTTTTCTTGAGAAACGGCAAGGTGCCTAAACTGATCACATTCGACCCCGCCGGTAAGCACGACGTCGGTCAAGAAATGAAGAATGCTTACGAGCTCTTCCCTGACCGTGGAGAAATGCTTGCCGCCGCCCAACTTTTCGACATGAGTCTTGCTTTGAGAAGCCCGAACCTTCAAAGAGCAGCTCTGAAGTGGTACGCAAAGATCAGAGTCAACACCTGGGGCCCAAACACCGAGTATGGAATCAGAACCAGAATGGCCTGGGCACAACCAAGAAACCAGAAGAATCCAGAGTACAGGTACTGGATCGACCACTATGCGGCTTGGTTGCGGTCGCTCAAACGCTACGATCCCGCGATTCAGAGTTCGATTTCCGAACTAGTTGATGCAGGCAACAATGGCTTGCCGGGGTGTGCCACCGACATCCCAGAACTGAGCCAGCTTGAGCCAGCCTGTCTCTACGAATACTACATGAGCGATGGAGATCCGTTGGAGGTGCCAGAATCCATCGTCGAGTTCTGAGGAGAGTGAGGAAACCGAGATTCCCGAGGTTAAGGAGGAAGTCGAGAAGCAAATCCGGGAAGAAGTCGAGCAGGAAATTGAGAAGGCCATCAAGAAGGAGTCAGAGGGGGAGTCAGGGGTTGACTCGAGGAAAAATAAATCAGATCCTAGAAAGAAGGGACGGTCATACAGGAAAGGGGTGTTACAGCATATGGCATTGTTGGGTTTTGGAAGTTTGGTCAGCTTGTACGGTGTGTCTTGCCGACAGAATGATGATATTGCTCTCTCGAGTTCTGAACTGCACCACGGATGAATTTGTTCTCTCTCGCCGGACTGATAGTCGATGAATCTTTGTCTGGATCTATCGTGAGTAGAGAGACTGTAACAAGGCACGTCGCTCTTTTGGAAGCCAGGTATATGAGCATTGAGAGTACATGAAGCAGCCACTCAAGAAGAGTCTGAACCAATTTCAGAATGATCGTGCCTTCCCACAGTGATAGACAAGTTGGTTCCAAGACTACGGAGATCGATACTAGGTGCGCTCTCACGGACATGAAATTTCTGACATCAACGTTGATGAAAAGACGGCCAGCAGTCGTTTTAGAAAAGGAGAACTCGGCGTCATGATCCGTTCTTCGGGTCATTGCTTTGCGTAGTGCTTAGGGACCACATGGTATTCTTTGATAGTCCACTTGAGGATATAGAAGTCTTTTGGCTAGAATTTCTGATTGCTGGTTGTAAAAAACATCAAGACAAAAAGCAACGCAAAAGGGGTTTGTTCAGCGCAAGCTGGCAAGAACGGATTTTTCCGCTCAATGAAGTGTCACTTCCACGTTTCATCCACGAGCAACTGCTTTCCTTCCGTTCTTTTCCCCACTCCAACCATCATTTCAACTCCCTTATGTTATGTTTGCATTTTTCATATACAGTTCTATCCGATATCAACCTTGTTCAACAGGCCACGGAGTTACAGGGTCATCCGTAGGGAAGAACTTTAGGACACGCAAATGCTCTACACCGACCAGGTAATGCCTTACGAGCTGTACGAATTTGTGCTTCAATATACCTATGTACACAATATTCAAGGTCAAAACTTCTTCGTGACTTCAAGGATAAGTATATGTATGTAGCACGTAAGTATACACTAAGTGGTACGCTCTGGATCTATAGCAAGGTAAGAAGTTTATGTTTTTCCCTCCAAGACTCTCTCTGTAAGACGGACACAAGGAGAAAAAGAAAGCGGGTAAAAGTTTCCGCAACATCGCATTCACTTGGTTAGAGTCACTTCTACGGGAATCACGCGCTTGATGCGGTGCGCGTCGCTCTTAGTTCACGCGCATCTCGGCGACATCGCCTTCGCCCGCGCACAAACTCACCAACAACGATGAGCTTTTTTAACAGACTTAGCGACAAGATCGCCGGCAGACCTTCGTCCAGCCGATCGTCAGGCGACACTGCCATTCTCCTTGCGCCCCCTACCGACCCCTGTAGCAGTCCCCTGGCCTCCCACACATCAGTGCCTTACGGACTTGCTTGGGCTCCTCACCCCCTGAGCCCCGAGAAGAACTGGATGCTATCTACGCAAACAGTCGCCACCAGCAAGAACTGCAAGCAAGCAGCAAGCTTGACTGTACTCCAGAAGTAAGTGCCAACTTGCGCATGTGGTATTTGACAACATCGACTGACACGTCTGCCAGGATGTGGGAAAGACGAGAGCTGGGAAAGTGGGACTTTCGCATCAAGTGCGGCGATTGGATGTGGGGTGTTCACAAAGTGGTTTTGGCCACAAACAGCAAGTACTTTGAGGAGATCTTCCTGGCTCCTCAGCCCGAGGTCAGTCAGATATTGCAACCTCCTGAGCCACAACATATATTGACGAACACAGGGCACATACATCAGCATGATCGAGCTCGAGCGCTGCGGCAAAGATGATGCTGGTCATCCCGACCGGTACAATCCCAAGTACATCGAAGAAGTCATCCACTTCTTTTACAACTTCGAAGTCACCCAACGCGTCAAAGAAATGCCCGAATATGAGCGCCTCTGCTTTCTCGCCAAGGTCCATCGCACCGCCACCCAGTTTCGCGCCACAAACGTGGTAAAGGCTATGACCGAAGTTATCGGAGACTGCCTGCCAAAGTTCAACAACAGCAACGGCGGCAAACAACAAGTTAGTGGCCCTGCTCTGACAGACTTCGCTGTAGTGTCTCGCTGGATCTTCGACCAGCCACAGTTCCCTGGCCTTGTCTGGGACCTGCAGCTCTATCTCATCGAATACTTGAAGGAAAATGTCACTCCCTTGCTTCGATGCAAAGAGATGTGCGCCATGCTACGTGACTGCATCTTTGATGGTCTCAACAAGGAAGACATGGTTCTCCAGACAGCCTCCGAATGATGACTATACTCACTTGGGCTTTTCACTCGTCCGATAACCTTGAAGGGAGATAAGGCCTACTGCCGAGGTGGAAGAAAGTCTCACAATCACTAAGGTGTGATGATAGCATTACAGTCTACTCTAGTTCTCACAAGAGCAACTTAGTTGCAACAATTTCATTTGTTTGGTCCGGAAGTCGACTCACTGTCACCTCGACTGAATTTTCATTCACCCAACCCTTTATCTCCTTTTCATTCTTCTTATCTCCTAGTTCCTCTCTCTGACCTCAAACCTTGACATCATCCATCACACTTTGTCCTGACCCAAGTTCGCCATGGCAGACTCACCACCTCGTTCACGCTCCGTGTCTCCGAGCCCAAGCTGGTACCCCGATGAGACAGCCAACGGCATGTCACTTTGGGATACTGACACGTTCAAGATCCATATCGGCGACTCAATCCTCCAGGAGTAAGCATCTCACTCATGTTACCAAGTTCAGTGCTGATCAAAACTGTAGAATGTGGAACGATCGCCGCAATGCCGATTTCGAGATTCGTTGCGGCACCGAGAAGTTCAAGGTTCACAAGGCTGTTCTTCGCGCTCACTCAGATGTGCTCGCCAAAGCGTGCGACAACTACTCGTTCCAGGTACGCCACTAAAGAACGTGCCCTTTTCAGCTGGGAGGACCGACTGACAGCTGAACAGGAAGCGCTCTCCGGCATCCTAGAACTCAAGGCAGACCCCTACAAAGGCAACATCGACAACCTCGGCGACGGAGACGATCCCGAGATTGTCAGCGAGATGATCCACTACTTCTACCACCTCGAGCTCTCACCAAAGGCCAACGCGTTTATGCCCCGAGAGAGTCGTGACGTCCATGGGGAACCATCTCTCATCTACCTCGCCAGGATCTACGTGCTCGCAGAAAAGTTTTTCTGCGAGGGACTCAAGGCAAAGGTCATGTCCGGACTCCGGGAAAGTCTTGAACGCGAGATCTCCCAGAGCGAGCTTGCCGAGGCCTGTCGAATCATCTTCAAGAAGACTGTGGAGCCAGCTGGCGAGAGGGGCCTGAAGACTACAGTCGCGAAGTGCCTTGCCGACGAATTAGAGAAGATCAAAATCTCCGAAAGCCACGATGACTTGCTCCAGGAAATCCCGGAATTGGCATTCCTCGTCTTGAAAGAGATCCCTAAGCCTTATAATGGCCGAAGCCGCGGCAACTTTTGTTGCAATTGCGGTCGCGTAGTACAGTCATGGTAAGTTCGAAACTACACAAGATCAGACTTCTGAGTGCCATACTAACGCGTTATCCAATACAATTAGTACCTGCTGCTGGGAAACAAATTCTCTTTACACATGATCCACGAAGAACGGCAGAGACTCGGCTCCAAAGAAGGCTGCAGAAATGGAGTTCTGGCAATGATTTTGAACGGTGGATTTCGTTCCGCCGTGGGACAGAGAACCACATATGTAGTATACTAATAAAATCTGCGATCCTTTTTACAAATCCATGTATGCGCTGATCAACATGGGATGACCATTCCAGTGTCTGCTCCTTCCTCAACAACCACACAAGAGTTTCACTTTCTGAGCAACACGCTGTCTCTATTTTCGCTCATCACCTTGCGCAGTGGGCTCGTCAGAAGGCAAACGACAAACAGAGTTCGGCGCCCACTGTCACCGCTTTGTCTGACGCACTTTCAGACATCGGGCTCAACCCGGCTTTGTTTGACTGAAACATTGGACCCATTAGCAGCTACATATACTGCTACCTCTCCAATTGAATGCCACAGCTTTGCTCATACACAGGTCATCCGCTCGTGTAGAAGACCAACAATGAGAGAAGTCCGTCATACGAACGGTTCCTCCAAAGGTCAACCCGACTAACGTCTCTCTAGAACCAGATGACTCACCCTTCCCTGGGGAGCAAAATTCTTGTCGACAAAGTGCGATTTGTCGACTTCACCAGCCACTCTGAAGATGGACTTGGTGTGCTCGGCCGCCTTCCAAGAGAGATTCGAGAAATGGTCTACGGGTTTCTGGGCTCATCACTCCACTGTCACAGCTTGGACGGCAGGTGCGAAAAGCAGACATACTATGCTCTACGGATGTTGCAGGACTTCGCAATCATGCAGACGAGCAAGCAGATCTGTGTCGAGTTTCTGGAAGCTTTCGTTCGCCAGACGGTCTTTGTCACGTACCTCGAGATGCGTAATTGCTCTGACAGCCACTTTGAAACGTTCTTGCGTTACTTAAATCGACGCATTCGCATCTCCCCAAACATTCGACAAATCGGCTTCCGTATCGACACGATGGAACACGAGAAGTTCTTCAAGTCCGTGGCTAGATATAAAAAAAGGTTGTGGCATAGTCGTGAGGACCACAAAATCCCTGCCAACAGGCTCTTTATCGCCACACAACACAAAAGTCTAGCCGAACTCATCGATGATACTGGTACGTATCTTCCAGGATACTTTGAAGACCCGTATTCTGTAGTGGGTTATAACAACATCGAAGTCAAGATCTTCCCATCTGACCGGAACATGTCCATGCGCTTACTGGAAAACGCCACTGCTCGATGGCAAGACTGTTTTCGCGCTGCTTTCCTTTCGAGAATGGAGGATATCGATCGCATTCGTCGTCATCGCTCATTCGACGATTCTACCATAGAAAACCAATTGCGCAAAGCCATAGCCGGTCCGCAACAACGACACGAGGCTTTGATGAAACGCCATGATGCTCTGATCCACCAAACCGCAGACCTCTGGACAGCTATGGAGGAGCAGTACAGCGTGTATCACCTTTTCGACCTTGCGGAATCATGGCTCATCACAGGTTGAGTTGGAGGATACCAGGAACAACTTTTACACATCATTGGGTCGCTCGTGAGTCATGACTTCGGTCTGCGGCGCTCACAAGGATGGCGGGAACATAAATATGCGGTTTTGATTATTGAGATAAGCTTACGGGGCTGAGACGTGTTTTGCCTGGAAAGCAAGATGGAAGAATTTTAGATCATTGAAGATATCATGAGAGCTTTTCTAGCACCAAAGGAGATGCTCGACCTATTTGAGAAGAAACATGTTTTTCGATAGCTTATGACTTTGCGAAAGGTAGCGACTTCCATTTAAGTCTCGATGAACCTCTCTTCACTGCTCCAATTGAGATTACTGTTTCCTTGTGTCAGATAAACAAACGAAACACAACCCTCGGTCCCTCACAGGCAGGAGCAACCCGGATTCATTCGTGCTACTGAGAATTTGATCCACATCAGGGTACGTGAGTCTTTGTGTTGCAACAATCTCTTTCAACCACAACTTCACTGGCGTGTGTTGCTTAGCTCGCTTTGAATGGTGCCTGTCCTTCACATCCACCAACGCCAACACTGTTCCGGCTTCCCTTCGTTGTGCTGCAACATCACTGCGGAGAAGTTCTTCTTACAATCATCATCCAGCCACCTGTCTTTACTTCTCATCCGTCCAAGTACACTCGACTCCACTGATAACTCACTCCTACCAAAGCGTGCTTCATAATCATTGCAGTCAAATATCAGTCTGCTCTTTTCCAGAACCACAACAACCCCACTTCCTACCTCCTCCACAAACCACACGTCACACTAATCCGAAACAGATACGGTGCTACCTTTACCATGCAAGGTTCTAGCTCAGAACCTCCCTCCGACTCCTTGTCTCCAGCTCTGCGCCATAACTCCACCCCAGTCGCAAAGATGATCAAGGTTTGCGCGATCTACCACCACTTTCCGTTCACTTTGTTGACAGTCACTTAGTTCCAACAAGAGCATAAGATCGACTACACTGTCAATACAGAGGAGGGCCTTGGGAACCTGCGCAAATTCCCAAGAGAGATCCGGGACATGATCTACGGATTTTCAGAGCCCCCAGTCGGGCTCTTCGAGCAAGGAACAAAAAGACATATCGATGAAGCATTCAGGCGATTGAGCAAGTGTCCGCTGCCCAGCACTAGCAAGCAACTTTGCGTTGAGTTCCTCGAAAGCTTTGTCAGGGGAAAGACCTTTGTTGCATGCTCTGAGAAACGGAGTCCAGTCCGGCAATTTATGAGATTCTTCATATCTATGAGTAACCGGATCGATCTCACCTCGCTTGTGCGAGGACTTGGGCTCCGGAGATACTCAGATTGCTCCAGTTATTCGCTGAGAACCACTGCTCACGCGCGTCTTGACTATCTCGAGCTTGCGGCTGAAGATACAAAGCATTTGTGGAATATTCACAAGAACTACAACATCCCTGTCAGCAAGCTCCATCTTAGTATCAGTTATCCGAAGCCTTTCGGAGTCATGAGCTTCCTCTATGAACTCGACAGGGGCGATTGGTGCAAGGAAACACATGCTCTCTTACATGCGTTCGATAACACCAACATCCAAACCCTCCTACGCGACTGGAGCGCTTCTTTGCAGTGTCTGCATAACAGCATCGCCTATCAGCAAGATCAACTCGACGCGTTCCTGCAGCTTAAGCTCAAGAATATTCACAATCGTCTTCCGCAGAATCGTGCTTTGAAGGTCGACCGCGAGGCACGCGAATACGTGGCTAAGTTCAAGAAGTCTGAAGGCGTCAAATCTTTGGTTGAAATCCACACCGCAATTGTCGACCAGACGTTTGAACTGTGGAGTGCTCTGGAGAAGTAGAACAGCGCTGACGGTAATGTCGATTCAGCTGGATCAAAGACCACTGAGGATTGAGAAACGAAGTCAGAAAATCTCGTCATTCAAAGGGGAGGCAAGAAAAGATCTCTCCATCGTGTATATTAGATAATACCCATCTCCAACTCACGTATATCAGATAATGCCCATCTCCTACTCATGTCATTTTCAATCGAAAAAATCCAATTCCGAAAGTTCAGTCCCGTGCTGGATGTGTCTCTGCTCTCAGCCACGTGGAGCATATGCCCAGTCTGTTTGGAGTGTCTTTCACGTCTTACATACGACAGCCGCTACCTGCCTTGAAGGCTTGCTTTATCTGTGTTGTCAAACTAGACCTCGCAAATATCTGCCATCTTGTCCCCTGCCCAGAAGTCAACCTTTGCAAATCGGAATCTCTTTCATGCACATATTGTCTCCCTTGGGTAAACCTCCTCGAGCCGTACAAAAACCCCTCTGATGATATCAAACCTGCAAACTCCCAACAGAGACTGACATGCAGTGGCTATGTGTGTTGTCCATATATTTCTGTTTCTCCAATTGCAAGATCAGATCTCAACATTTTGTGCTTCTCGACGTGAGACAGGCAGTCACCCAAGCACAGAAGAACTTTTAATGTGTGATAACCAAATGAGTACTCGAAAGGGCGCCCTGCCTGTCTGTTGTAGCTATAACTCGTCTGTACGACGCTTCAATGACAAAGAAAGAATATACCCAGGCCACATTGGCCGGATTGTCGCTGGCGGTGAGGGCAGCCTCGATGCTGTGAGGAAGATTCCATTCTCTGCGTAATATCTCAGAAGCGGGGAGGTACACAGGCCATACGAAATGTCATAAGCCCCTTCCCTTTCGATCTATTTCACATACCAAAGAGTTAACGATCCTTCGCTAAAGATCAGTCCTGAAGCTTCGACAGCGTTATCCAATCGAATCACAATACTAACACTAGCATAAACGGATCAGGTCACTGACACTGATATCTACGCATCCATCTCCTTACACTATAGCAGCAAGAATCTTCCGTGCTCATGTTAATCTGGTCGCTGGAATGGGAGATGAGAACAGGGGTTCGTAGACATCCTATCTTCTCTTCCTGTACTCTCCACGATGTAAACACATCGATATCGAGCACTTAACGTGAAATTTCAACATATTTCAGGATTTCGAAGGTGCAGACTGAATTATGATATCTGGTTCGATGATAGTTGAGAAAAGAAAAGACATATTTGGCTCGCTTATATATGTTGTCATCAGCCAAGCAGGGAGAGTAGACGGATATCGCTAAACGATTTCTCAGCCCAGAAGGCTCCTGCATGTGAGAAACAGATCAGCATTCAGAGGATCAACACGATCCAAGAGGACTCTCATATCCTCCGGGATTTTGGCGCGGCGACAAAGTTTCTCTTGTGATGATGATTCCAAAGATAAATCAACATCCTCTACAAAACATCTTAGCGTCTGTCTATCTAAGAAACAAAACACCTCCGGATATAAAACCAAGAAGATCAAGAAACTCATACAAACTTACATGACAACACAACAAAGCGCGAGCGCAAGAATTTTGTCCTCGCCCCGTATTAATATCGCAAAGATCGTCTTCACATAATCGAAGTCGGGGAGTAGATCAATCCCGATGTCTACTACGCAGGTCACTCACGACAGCAAAAGGGGGTAGGGAGGTCAGTGAATCTCGGACTGTTGGTCTTTCTCTCTTTACTCCATGAAACGGTACGGTGGAAGGGAAAAGCAGTGATGTGCGAGATCAGGGATAGACGAAGTGGTTCACAGGCCTGACCTGCCTCTCTGTTTGACTTTCTTGCCGGTACATCATGCTTCATCCTAATCTGCGCACGCGAAGACATGGATTTATTCAGTCCGGAGAATTCAGTCGATGGTGATTCTTTCTGTTGCGCGGAATGCAGTCGGATGCTCCTGATGAGAAATTGAGATGGAAATGGTAGTCCCGAGATACGTCTCACAAGGAGCATGAATAGCGTTCCGCATTTGCTTCGCGGAAAACGAGTATAGTAGACGCGAAGGCATGGGGGGATGGTCAAAAACTGCGAATCTGCTTTTCTCGTGTATCAATGATGCTTTCAAGTCTTCCAAAGTCGTCAATCAATTGGCAGCCATTTCCAGAGCTGCTGGATGTCAAGATCGCACTACTGAGGTGCAACCATAGGCGCCTCAGTTCCCTTCTTCTTCTTCTTATCCTCCACCAACTCCACGTTATCCTCGGGCACTTGCTCATACTTTTCACAAAGCCACTCCAAAATATCCTCGCTCAAATCTCCCTGCACGGTGATGACCTCGCCCACACCTCCGGGCAATTTCGTGGCCGAACTTCCAGTCGCAAACTTCTTACCCATCTCTTTTGCAATCTTCTTGATGTCAAGACCAAAGGCTTCGAGGCCGGACACTTCGGTGACGTGTTTGCGCTTGTTGCGCTCGACGCGCTTGATGATGATTTTGGACGTGGCGAGTTCTTCGGCGCGGCGGGCTTCGGCGGCGGAGGCTTTTGCTTCTTTCTTTTTTGCGTCCTTTTCGGCGCGTTTTTGGGCGTCGACCGAGAGGGTGGAGAGGTTGGCTGCTACGGCGTCTGGTTTAGGGGGGGTCCAAGGGTTAGCTGGGTCCAGGGTAGAAGGGACAGAGTCCGAGGTGGTGAGGCGGTGAGGGAGAGGAGAGGTAGTGTACCTTCAGAGTAGAGCTTGGAGTGAAGGTCTGGATGTTCCGACTCGAGCCATTCTGCGCACTTCTTTGTGGTACCTCCAAATTCACAGTACTGTAGACGGTGTCCAGTCAGTCTTCCTTGCTCTTGATGTTGTGTTTCGCTGGCGCGCTGCCTGACCTACTTCTGGGGGGAGACTGCAGACTGTGATGGTGTGTCAGTGGGGAGAATTCGATGCCTATAATTCATTGCACTCACCTCCACAGTAGACGATCTGTCTTGGGGGAAGAGTCGCTGTTTCGGACATGATTGTTGTGATTGATGGTGTGTTGCTGAAAGTTCGAGGCCGTCACATCACATTTGGAGGGGCACGTCAGTTTGGGAAGGCGGGGTCTTTGGGCCTTGGCGCTGCATCTCCGCATGGCAGTCACTCCATCTCCTGCTTTGCTCTTTCCTGTTCTTGTTACAATTGCGAGATAGTTAATGCATCGAAGCTTCAGATGTGTTTGTAAAAGTGTTCATATCTCATTCTCATGATCAAGCTGCATAGCTAGCTAGGTATGTAGGGTTTTCTGGAGTTTCTTCCATCTTCTCAACCATGTTCCAGGTTGGGAAATGCCATAACAGTACAAAAGCAAATCTCATAGCGATTGTCTTGCAGGTCAGCGTCGTGTTTCAGAGGCGCTTCCTGCCGCAATGCTTGCTGCAGACTGAAGACGACAGTCACGTCGAATTCATGTCTTCTGTTAATACATGAGGGAGTGATTAGACATCAACACCCTTGCAAACGACACCCTTGTGCCATTCATACTGCATCTTGCGAGCCACCTCATTGGCGGACTCGTGGCTGACCAGAGCACTGACAAGATAAAAGGCGGCATCGAGACCAGTCGAAATGCCACCGCTGGTGATGACGCGAAGTCCACCAAGCTTGAGCTGAGCACGTCTAGCGTTGCTCTCACGTCGAGTGTTGCTCTGCTTGAAGGAAAAGCTGCCCTTGCGAGCACCGCTGGGACGACGACCCGAGTGTGAGTCGGAACGGCGGCGGATGTAGGGGTTGTCCTCTTCTTCGTTGATATCGAAGCGGAGGTTGTTGACGACATAGCGTTCTTCCATGACATCGAAGCGCTCAGACATGTCGCGGTGAGAGACACTCTGGTTCAAGTTTTCAAGCTTGATCATGTAGTCGGGGTGAGTGGTGCAAGAAAGACCGGACAGAATGCCAGTCTCCGCAACGAAAAGAGAGCCAGTGCAGACCGACATAAGAGTTCTCTCTCTCATGGGGTTCTTGGTCTGGATCTCGGCGTAGGACTTGATGAGAGCCATGGGCTCGGTGCCCTTGTTCTTGCCGAAGTAAGGAATGCTGAGCACGTTGTCGGTGCCGCCACCGGGAACAATGACAACGTCGTAGTTGGAGAGGTGCTTGTGAGCCTCACGGAAGGTCATGTCGGTCTTGAACGACACGCCCTGGGCAGAGGTGACAAACTCGGAGTCGCCGACCAGGGTGACTTCGAAAGCCTTGCTTTCTGTGAGAAGATCTGTCAGTCGTTTGAATTGAAGGTGACCACAAAGGAGCACGTGATAGGTAAGTGAAGGAAGAGAAGAAACTTACCAGGATCCTTGGGATCGTGACGGGCATGGCTGAGAACTTCAAGAGGACCGATGAAATCGAGGGCGTCCAGGCCTTGGTGGAGAGTGAAAAGGACCTTGACGGGCTCGGGCATGCTGCCATCACCGTCCTCTGCGATTGCACTCATCGTGCCGGTATTGTAGTGGGGTTGGTTGGAAAGAGAATTGAAAGTTGTTATAAGACTCAGATGAGCCGATGGGAGAAAGGAAAGAGGCAGAGAGGCAGCAGCTGTCCTGGCTTTTGTAGTGCAGGCAGAGGAGCTTAGCTAGGGTAGCTACCTTCATTGGCTCAGGACCTCAGGTGAGCTGATGCATCACGCTCTTTCCCTCTGTACCTGCCACTACCCTCTTCCCCATACTTTTTACCCCGCACTTGGATCTGCGTGCCAAAGGATGGCAACGGAAGGCGTGCAGTAGCGGGTAAACCTTGAGAAGAGCTCTGAAACGTTCACATGGGGTGCGACCATTCCTCCATCACCAATTCAAGTAGCAAACACGACTATAGCCAACCAAGGTTCACTCCAACAATTCCTATCTCCAACACAGTCCAATTGCTTGATGACAGCAAGTCGAAAGTTGTGAGCAGGGCAGTCTCCTGACAAGTACCGTGATGATCTCCAGAAGCAAAGCCAGGAGTAAAGCTACCCCACGCTGGGCATGACATGTTTTGGGTTTAGCTGATTACGTCTGGGTGTCATGCGACACATGAATACAATGGGTATAGCTCCGGACATGCTCAGGTACGTACGGATTGCTCGGGTTTGCGGGATTAATGTGCCTGAGGTCTCAGAGCTGGGAGGTCGCGTGCGAGAAGCTGTACAGCTTGAAGGATGAGCAGATCCATATGAACAGAGAAGGCATTGAAGCTGCATTGTGATTGTAGAGATGTTCTATGGATCATTGCAAGCTACTCAATGACTCAATGCTTCCCTTCCAGCACCTCAAATGACTGCAAGCTGTGAATAGCTCTCTCGTAGGTCCACATGGTGATGGCACTTGCAGGAGCAGCCTTTATCAAACCCACAGTCAAGCCTCTGTAAAGACTTCGCACGCCCTCTCGAGCTGCAATTGAGGTCAATGTGCGGATGACACCAGTATCATAGACTGGAATGTTTTTATGCACATATTTTGCTCTTGTAGGGCCCTGAACCTGCAATCTCTTTCTAACGGTGTCGAGTGGGAAGACGGCCGTCTTGGACATCATACTGGCAAGCACACCCGCTATGGCGTCGCCGGAGCCGAGAGAGTCGAGAGGCAGTGACACACCAGCGAATGCAGGTTTCAACGACTCGTAAAAGGCGAAAAAGAGACCCATGTATGGCACAATCTGGCCAATGCCAGCGCCCAGGCCTCGAAAGAAGCCCTTGGGGCCTTCGTTGCTTGCAATGTCGCGGATCGATGACAGGAGGGAGGTGTAGACGCGATCATTGCCCTGAGCAGCGAAGCGGGTTCTGAGAAGATCGAGAGGGTAGGTAACAGTCGTGGCAGCAGTGCCTGCAGCAGCTCCGGCGAAGAAACTGACAGCAGTCCCTGGCAATTTGTATGGCGAAACCTCCTCAATGGCTTGTGTCGCGGAGCGATAGGCCAGAAATTGAATGCCTCCATATGCCAGGTACATGCCCTCAGCGGGTACATTGCCCTTCCACAGGCCAGTCAGTCCTTCTTCGCGGAGGATAGTCTTGAGGGTGGCAATAGTGCCTTTGTAGACGGGCCCCTTCTGCGCATGATGGGCGTAGGATAGCGGGTCGGAGAGAGAATGACTCTGCAGTTGCAGACGGATCTTGACGACGTCGAGGGGAGCGATGCAGAACCTGGCGCAAACATCAGTAGTTGTTATGGAGAAGGCATACCAAACGCATGATCAGAGCATTCAAGGCAGTGTCCTATCTCTCTGTAGACCACTGCACCAGCAAACGAGACATGCTGCGTTCCTACAGCTTGGATGACTCCAGACATGGTAGAGAGAGGTGGACAGAAATGCCAAAGTTGCGCATGCAGAGAGGGTAGAAAGTGTGGGGTGACGATACCTTGACACGAGACCTGCTATGGCACCCGCGGCGACAACTTGCATACGAGAGCCCTCATCTCTGAGCTGCTCGACCTTGTTCTCAGACATGCATCTGCCGGCGCAAAGGGAAGGAACGAGAACAAGAAATCGATGCCGAATTGAAACTGGAGAGCCGAGGAAGAAGGAGCGAAGCAAGCTTGGCCACCGTCAGTCAAACTCTCCGCAATGTCGCTCTTTATTCGACCGAGTTTCCTTGTTCAACTCCACGTGGATTCACTTTTGTTTCTTGCTTCAAGGAAGGAGTGATGAGCGCAGCCGTACGACCTACGTCTGCCATCTTGCGCAGAGCACGCCATGTACCCGTGACACAATGCCTTGCCCGCCGGTGGCAGACAAACACCGCACAGCCGCAAAGCTACGAAGAGATGCTCTCTGGACTGGAGGCCGAATTCCCCGATCCGACCAAGGCCCCGTCCCAGTCAAATCACAGAAACCAGCGCCCAGAGTCGTCTCGTAGACATGATCAGCTAACCGAGGACGCTCACGCTTCCTCTTTACCGGCAGTCGAGTCCTTTGGGAACCAGCAGAGAACGAACACTGGGGAACAATCCAAACCACAACGGGCACCTAAGTTCAGGAAGACATCTGGAAACAACGATGCATCTGTCAAGTCGCCGTCCTTTAGGCAAGCGACTACAGACAACACAGATGCCCAGAAGCCTCGTCGCGTACCCCCACCAACATTCAAGCCGTCCTCGGAACCTCACATCAAGCAGCAAGCGCCAGAGAAGGTCACTGTGCGGAGGGTAGAGCACTCTTATGCAAAGTCTGACCGGCCTGGACAGCCAGTATTGCCACGGATGGTAACCAAGGAGGAATCCGACCGTCTACGAGAGCGTTTTGACTTCTCCGACACACCAAATGAGATCTTGGAGTCTGCGAGAAAATCTGAAAAGGGTCCAAAGCATGCTACAAAATCACAAGAGGATGTCAATTCGGTCGGTAACTCTACTGTCGAGCCAAACCAAAAGCCTGTTGAGGTATTACAGAAACATGTTAAATCGATAAACAAATCCACGGACCAGCTCGAACCTACACCCACTTCGCTAAACCCTTTGGAAACTGCCAGCTTCAAGTTACCTCACAAATCGTCGCTAAAGGGCGCTGGTCCTCCGGCAAAATACGATAACATCTTCCTTCGTGACTCCTGCGCCTGCGCCCAGTGTGTGGATGCTTCGACTCGTCAGAAGCGCTTCGACTCGGCCGACATTCCCACCAACATCAGCATTAGATCGTTGAAATACGACGGTGAACATATCATCATCACATGGAAGCACGATGTCTCCGGCTTTGGACCAGATCATCAAACTCGCTTATCTCACGACTTCCTCAAGCGTGCGCCGAAAAGACCTGTCCACACCGCATATTCAGGAGGAAAATGGGCCTGGACAACTGCAGAATTCGAGGCGCAAATGGTCGATTACGACTACCACGATTACATGTCAGACGACAAAGTGCTTTTCCAGCTTCTTCGCCAACTCCATACGTTCGGTCTGGTCTTCATCAAGAATGTCCCCGAGTCGGAGTCAGGGGTTGTTGACACAGCCAACCGTATCGGGCCTCTAAAGAACACCTTCTATGGTGACACATGGGACGTGCGCAGCGTCTCAAATGCAAAGAATGTCGCCTACACAGACGTGCACCTCGGCTTTCACATGGATCTTCTCTATATGCAGCAACCTCCTAGACTGCAGCTCCTTCATTGTCTTCGTGCGTCTGAGCAAGGAGGCATCTCTTTGTTCAGCGATGCTTATAAAGCTGTAGACCAGCTGCACGACATGGATCCTGATGCATTCGAGGCTTTGATGGAACTTCCGGTCAACTTTCACTATGATAACGACAATCATCATTATTTCCGTAGGAGACGGACTTTTCAGCTACGGGATGGCTTTACAAAGCCTGAGAAAGGCGCTAAAAGAGCCTTCAATAGTCTGGAAGCCGTCAACTGGGCACCTCCGTTTCAAGCACCTTTCAGTCACACTGATGGCAATGTGGCACTCGCTCAAAATGTCCGACAGTGGCATACAGCTGCACAACTGTTCAGAAATTTGACAGAGATGAAGAGCGCAGTGTATAGACGTCAAATGGCGCCCGGTGAGTGTGTCATCTTTGACAACCGTCGTGTGTTGCATGCCAGAACTGCTTTTGCTGGTGGGGAGAGATGGCTTCGAGGTGCCTATCTGGACGATGACCCGTATCTGAGCAAGATCCGAGTGTTGGAGAGGACTTTTGGTGAAATCCAGAACAGATCATGGCTTAAATCAATGCCGGGCACAGAGCAATAGTTGTCAATACATTTGCAAGACATACTCAAGATACAAATCCAAAGGGCGGTGATGATTGGTTGAAGCAAACTGCAGTGTGAATTCCAAGACGAGGGCCTACCCACCATCATGGCTGAGATTCCGGACTTGCATTGTGATGACATTTGAAGCCGGCCAGATCATCCACGATCATCATGACGAATCGAACAGGCCTCCCGTGTGCGGCAAAGATGATATATCGTCGACAGCGACAGGGTGATGCGACTGGCGAAGAAGGGCGCCAAGAATTCATCTTATCGATAAGAGCAAAACGCCGACCCCGACCAGACTTTCTCAAAAGTTTGCCTTGCGCAGAGCCATCTCTCCATCGCAAAACACAGACACGACTGAACACCACACGACCGCCACCATGATGTTGAGACAAATGTGCGCATCTAGTTCCTCTCCTTCACCCGCTTACACCCGATGACGAACAACGTGCTAACATTCTCCCCCATTACAGCAAACCCAAGAATGCCCGCAGCAAGCGCGCTCTCGAGAAGAAAGCACCCCAATTGCACGAGAACTCCAAAATGACACTCTTCCTCCGCTACACATCCTGCTCGGAAATCATCCAACTCGCCATGACAGACCTGCACGCACTAAAACGCCCGCTGGCCCAAAAGTTCACAAAGAAAAACGACATTCACCCTTTTGAAGATCCTTCGTCGCTGGAATTCTTCGCCGAGAAGAACGATTGCTCGCTGATGGTGTTTGGATCGCACTCAAAGAAACGCCCGCATACGATCACATTGTGTAGATTCTTCGACTTCAAAGTGTTGGAAATGTTGGAACTGCACGTGGATGTCGACACCTTCCGCACGATTTCGCAGTTCAAAAGCGCAAAGGCTAGAGTGGGATTGAAGCCATTGGTTTCCTTCTCCGGCACCGCTTTCGATTCGCCCGTCGCAAACACATATACCATGGCCAAGAGTCTTTTGCTGGATTTCTTCAAGGGCGAGGATACGAATAATGTTGATGTGGAGGGTCTGCAATATATGGTGCACATTTCTGTTGCTGAGGAGGAAGACGCTCAACCCGCGCCTAAGATCCAACTGCGCACGTACATGATCTCGACCAAGAAGTCCGGACAGAGTCTTCCCAGAGTAGAGGTTGAGGAAATGGGCCCACGCATCGATTTCCGCATCGGTAGAGTCAAGGAGGCCGATCACGATATGATGAAGGATGCCATGAAGAAACCCAAGGGTCTCGAGGTAAGCTGCTGCTGCATCCCCAATCATCCCTTCTCGATTCCCTCTCGTTGGGAAAATCAATATCTAACAACACGCTCACAGGCACGATCGAAGAAGAACATCGAGACCGACATCATCGGTGACAAGGTCGGCCGCATCCATCTCGGCAAGCAAGATCTCAACGACATGCAAACGAGAAAGATGAAGGGTCTCAAGAGAAACAGAGATGACGATACCGAGGGCGGCCCCGTCGTCTCCGATGACGAGGAGGGTGCCGAAGACTTTGAGGCCGGTGGTGTGGAGATCAAGAAGGTCAAGGTTTAGAGCGACCACCGCCATTCAGCATCTTCTTTCATGTCTCAAGCAAGGGCAACGGAGATGGGAGGATTCAGAGAAGAGACATGGAGGAAGATAGGCGATGAAAAAGGTCTGTCGTAGCAGGGAAAAAGTAACTTGTGGTTCGCATTCTTCTTTCGAGCGTGGAGTTTCGGATCAATGTCGATATTCTTCTGGGGTTTTCTGTCTGACAGAACAAGTCTATACCATACAAAATCACAAATCACATTGGAGTCACAAATCATCCTCTTCTTTGTTTCGATATTCTCTCATTGTCGCCTTCCCAATTCGGACGTCTATAGATTTTCCCTTTGTATCAGAATCACAACGCCAACCCTCCCAAACTTCCCATCCATGCTCTTTTTGTTTTGCGAATCCAACATTTCTCAACTTCAGCTCCCTATGCAGCAGCCTTTGCAGTAGAAACAGTTTCCTCCACAGTCCCAGCCCTCTCGATAGCTTCCGCCGGCTTAGCATCGACATCAGGGTTATTCTGCACCATACGCTTCAACTCGTCAGCAGTTTCATTAAGCAATGTCTCCACATTCGTCTTGTCAATTCTCTCGGGAAGTATGCTTGATGAAAGCATGCTATCGATAGGAGGGGTTGAAGTGTTTTCTTCAGAAGCAATGGGATGGTTTGATGTGTTTGAAGGTGTCTCGAGGGATTTGAGAGCGGAAAGTTGGGAAGGGGTTAGGGAGCGGAAGTAGCGGGCCATTGCTGTGCATACCAGGAGGTTGCGGAGGAGAATCATGATGGTGACTTTGCCGACCGCGGGGACGTAGATCGAGGCGTGTTCTTTTACTGCGGGTGTGAAGTTCTGTTTGTGTTGAGTGGTCATGTCAGCTTCTCCATTCTCCTTCTCTTTTTCATGGTTTCTTCGAATCTCGCGTTCAGGGGCTACTCACCTTCTCACTCGAAAAGTTGATGCACACGGCACCGTCTCTAATCTTATCGACGGGAACCTTGAACTTGTCGCCAGGTACACCGCTGATGACAACATCACTGATGGCCAAGCAGTCTTCCATTGTCATGTCGGGCTTCTCTTCCACGACGTGCTGCTGGTTGCGCAGACCCTGGCCTCTGCTGAATCGTTGCACACCAGTGACATCAACCGAATAGACCTCTGCACCATCGTTTGCCAATAGTGCAGCCAAGGGTCTACCCACAACCTCGCTTCTGTTGATGACAGTGATTCTTCTGCCCCACAATCTCTTTCCATAGTCCAAGATGGTGTTGTAGATGTTGAGGTATTCGAGAATCTTGATCATGGCGAGAGGTGTGCAAGGGAGGATGGACTTTTGGGTGTTGTGGGGAGGGTCGAGGAAGCGGATGTTTTGGTACATGTTGTTGATGAGCTTGGGTGAGAGACCCTCGACGTCCTTGTGCATGTCGACAATGTATTGAATGGTGCGGTCGCGTGAGCTGTTGAAGACGGGGTAGTAGACAAGGATACCATCTACCGTGTCGTCGGCGTTGGCATCCCTGATGGCCTCTTCCAGTTCCTCGCGCTCGCACTCGCGAAGGGTGAATGCGAAACCACTGTGCGGTTGAAGAGTCTCATGTTAGCCAGCCTTCCCTTCCCTGGGACATGACAGGAAGAGAGGAAGCGCTCACTTGTCGATACACGTCTTGCCAGTCCAGTCGGCATACATGCGCGCCGCCGGGTCCTTGTTCGCAAGGAAACCTACGAGATGCGGCTTGCGATCCAATTTAGCCAGGCCATCGGCCACCTCCGCTTGGAGCTTCTTTGCAATGTTGGCCGCAAGGACGACCTTGCACGAAGTGGGGTTGGCGCTCATCTCGACTTGGGGGATCGTATTTCCGGATACAGCAATCAATTGCAAAAGAGTCTGACGAGAGAGTTGGAGGCGACGGCGACTTTGTAGGTGTTGAGACCTTCGTTATTGAACAGCGACACAAGAAAACACAACAAAGAAAGAGCGAACTCGCTGTTGCCCTGTTCACAAATCTTTCCCTATGTCCTCCGAGTCACACCCCACCAAACTGTTCATCACCTAAAAAAAATGTTTCGGCATTGCAACCGTCCAATCAGAGAGCCGTTTCATTGAGCTCGAATGTGGCACGGACCTTCGCCGTACAAAACACAACGCACGTCATTGCGTAACACGCCCCGCCGCGCTTCTCGAAAATCGTCCATCAAACAAAGATACGAAGGCAATCCAGATGTCGGCTGGTTGAACTTCACAAGTAACACAAGACAATGTCCGACATACAATTATACCTGGTCGAGGCCGACAAGAACAAGGACGAGGCTAAGAGGCTCGCCGCTCGCTCTGCTGAAAGCCTCGCGAATGGCAATCTCAAGCTGGTGGAACTCATCGAAAATGCCGGAGAATACATCAATCACGAGGACCCTTCAATGCGGATCAAGTCGCTCGCATACTTAGCCGATGTTCTGGAACAGGTTGCTCCTAAGGTCTTGAAAGGTCAACAGCGTAATCTCCTATGCGGCTTCATTCTCACCAGAGTGACCGATGATAACGAAGGCGCTGGCCATTGCGCAAGAGCGCTTATGGCTTTGGAGAAGTTGGGTAAATGGGATGCAGAAACCGCAGCCAACATTGCAAATACGTGGGTGATCCCTCTCCAATTGGACGTCGAAACACGAGGCTGATATGCATCTAGATTCGTGAGCGATTCACAGACTCTTCGGGACCATAAGCTGCAAAGCGAGCGTTTCACAATCCTGCAACTCTTGGACTTGTTACTCAGAAACTATCGAAAGGCGCTTAAGGACTTGCACAACGATGATCATGACTTCCTGGCTAGATTCATCACCTACTTTGATGGGGAGAAGGATCCAAGAAACCTGATGATCGTCTTCTCAATTCTGCAAGTTCCTATGACCGAGTGGGATCTCGGCCCTCACGCCCAGGATCTTTTCGATTCGGTCTTCAACTATTTCCCAATCACCTTCAAGCCTCCACCAGGCGACCCGTATGGCATTACCGCACAGGATCTGAAAGGACGTCTACAGGATTGCATTTCGGCCACCTCGGATTTCGCTCCTTACTCGTTCCCTGCACTACTTGACAAGCTCGACTCAAGCTCTATCAACACGAAGCGTGATGTTCTGGCCGCCATCAAGGGATGCGTCATTAACTACGAACCTGCCACAATCTCTCTGTACTCGGTCACACTCTGGGATTCGCTCAAATTTGAGATCTTGAACGTGGAGGAGGAGGACTTGGCGCAGGCGGCTCTTGATATTCTTGCGGCGGTTGCCAATCAGCTCAGCAAGGTGCAAGAAGGTGCACTTACCGCTTATCTTAAGCCTGTCATCAAGGAGTGCAACGAACATCTCGAAGATGCACCCACAAAGCAATCTCAGGCAGCAGGTCGCATAATTAACAGCATTGCGAGAGTCTCCCCTGAACTTGCAAACACAATGACTAAGGCTGTCCTCCCTCATTTGTTTGAGCTTTTCCAGTCATCAGAATCGATCGCCAAGAGACGCGGCCTTATCGAGGTCCTCAACTCGTTGATCAGCGCGACCAAGGATGTCTCGGAGCAATGGAAGATTCACAACGCAGAAGGTATCCTCGTGGCAGATCGTGCAGAAGAAAGCGCTTTGCGCGATTGGCGTAACGAAGCATTGGAAGCCATGCTCAGGGCTGTTGTCAATGCACCAAAGTCAGAGGTTTCATTCCGTCTGTTCGCTATTGCCGGCCTCATCGGTATGGTCAAGATTCCCAAGCTATTGTCCGATGGCGATGTCTCTCGAATCATCGAGTCATTCACAGATATCATCATTCAGGAACGGTCTGCCGCAAACTCAGAAGTTGAGGCAGCGGCCATCAGCGGATTGGCTGTGACTGCTCATCACAGTCCGATCGTCACATCTGAGAAAGCGTTGCCCACGTTCCTTGCCGAACTACCGGACAACCCGAGCCCTGGATCAGGATACGAGAGAGTGCTTGAAGCATTCACCAAGTTGAGCACAGAAACACAGGTCTTCGATACGGTCGTATTGCGTCTGAAGAACAAACTTCAGGCAGCCCTTCAGCAAGAAGCCAACATTACTTACATTCACGCTCTTCTCATGGCCATCCTCTTTGCTTTCTCGTACGGATCTCCTGGTACCGAAGAGGGCATCATCAAGTTCTCGTATTTCTCAGACATCGCAAAGCCCCTTCTAGACCAGGCTCTTGGCCTCGCAGGAAGCGATGCTCGCTCATTGAGCGATCACACAAGCACAGACATCATTGGACGTATCAGTAACATCATACTCAAATCACAGACGACGCATTTGCAGAATCAGGTTCTTGCGGAGTATGAGTCCTCTTTTAGCTCATTCGGAAAGGACGCATCCGATGCCTACTCGAAAGCAGCCGTCATCGCTTCCCTACATCTCAACGCTGCATTCCAACGGGAGGCATTGACTCCCGAATCGGCCACGAACCTACTCGGAGCTCTGGCTCGTACCGCAAACAGTCAATCCACCTTGCCAGATGTCCAATTATCTGCGCTTAGACAGACTGCTTTGGTCGTGAACAAGTTCGTTCCACCTTCAAATCTGGAGCAGTCTTTGATCAGCACATCTACGGACGTAGCATCTCTGCTTGGTCAGGCTCGTTCCGCAGAGTCAATTATTCTAGCCTTCTCAGTCGTCAAGGGTCTCTTGATTCAAGGCAAGAGCAACAAATACACAACAAGTTATCTTCAAAGCTTGTTGGAACTGTTGTCGGATGCCACACTTGGAGGCGTGGCAGCCCGTGGGTTCGTTACGATCCTCGCGCCTGACGACATTCTTTCCAAGGAAAACCACTGCATTGTTTCTGGTCTCTATAAACAGAAAACCTTCAACCAAACAGTACCCGCCATTTCAGAATCAAGCAAATCCGCCAGTCCGGCCGTAAAAGCCAACTACCTTGTTGCATTATCTGGAATACTCAGATGGCTGCCCTACAGCATCATTGAGAACTCTTTGGCAACGCTTGTTCTACTCCTGTTGCAATCCCTGGATCTGCAAGATCAGACCCACCAAGATGTCAAATCCGCAACACTAGCCTCGTTGGAGACAATCATCACGCAAAACGCGTCCGCACTCTTCGAGCACGCCTCGTCGCTGATCTCGCGTTTGCTTGCATCCACAGCATCGCCAGACAACACGCCACAAGTTCGCAAGGCTGCTCTCCGTTGTTTGACACTCCTTCCAACTCAGTTTAAGCGGGAGGCTGTGGTACCGTACCGAAGACAGGTGGTTAAGCGGTTGATGGGCTGCCTGGACGATGGCAAGCGTGCTGTGCGTACGGAAGCCGTCCGCTGTAGAACAGCTTGGCTCAGCCTCGACCAAGAAGACTCTGACGAGGAGTAAGGTTTTCAGCCAAGCTGCTTGTTTGCGCCCCCATATCGTGGGGGGAGGCTAGTAGTCGAGGTGTGGGCTGTTGCCTCGAACTATTTTCTCCCTTCGCAAAAACCATCGTCGAATCTAACTTGTTGATAGAGTATAGACTTCTTTAGCACCTGTCAAACGTCCCTTTGTTCGGAGAGGATACTACCGTGAGAGTTTGTCGTGCGGAGAACCGTGATTGGAGAAGTTGGACAAGGTGAGGCTGTTTCATGAATTTAAGCTTGAGTCTATTGACCCCATGGGCCCTTTTTCTACTTCGAGACTGATAGATGGTCCAAACACACGACGTCTTGGTACATGTCGTTGTTGGTCTCCCTCAACTGAATGTGAGTTGTTTTTCTTTGTATTCCACCAATGGTTGTGCGTTCGCGGTTGATTGCTCCACTATTTCCGCCCATGGCTTTTATGTGGACTAAATCAAGGAGAAACACTGTCGGGTGCTCCTTCCTGGTGTCGCTATTCACCTGCTGTGAACGTGACTGATGGATGGCAAGAGGTGACTAACTCCACTTGCTCACATGTTACAGCGCCGTATCCATCGATCATTCGTTGGGCATCGTAGCCGGGTGTCTCTCGTTCATGGAAGATCCATCTTTCTGACTTTTGGCATGTGCGAGTTTGCACATGATCTTGCACTTGCCTCTGAGACCAATGCAAGCATATAAACCATGGAAGCAGGCACTGCCTCCGTTGTCCTTTCTTCAAGACACTATTCCCGTTACCTTTGACTTCTTCCATCTCGGCTTCAACAAATCTCATTCTCCTTGATCAAGCATCAAATCATTCAATCTTGACTATACTTCCATCTCGGTCTTCTGGCCATACATCTATCACAATGTCAACTGCAACATCCACATCCATCTGCCCCGAAACATCACGCAGACCCTCTACAACTTCTTCAACCACATCCCGACACCGCCGCTCAACAGTGTCTCTGCACTCTACACCAGGTCTCGGTCTCATCCGCACAATCTCTCGCGATTTAGTGACAGGCTGGCACACAACCACTGCTCTCCAAAAAGAATCCTCCCACACATCCACCACATCCACATCTTCTCAAAAGGCCTACAAACCACGCTACGCAGCCCGCGACGCACTGAAAGCATTTCCGTTCCCTACACATCATCACAATCACAATCACAGCCACAGCCACACACTAGAAGCCGACGCGAAGAAAAGCTTTGAAAGCAACGACAGCGATAGAGATATCGATATCCGCACTCGTCAAGATAGTGCGTCTCCGGGCTCACCTATCGATTGCACGAAACCTTTGGCTAGGGTGGAGGATGGATTGATTCCCGATCATAGCTTTGACACTTGGTCTGATGCGTGGGATAATGCTTATGAGAGGAGAGTTGCGACGATGCATAAGCCTGCTCCGACTACTTCCATCGTTTCTTCAGATTCCTCTGCAAAGCCGACTAGGAAGCATACGAGACCGCCACTTACTGGTCGTTTGTCTGTTACTGATGCCGAAGTGAGGGATTTCGTCTTCGCGCAAAGTGGGGAGAAGAAGAGGGGTTTCGAGTCGCCTGAGGGCTTTCTGATCCCAAGATGTGATACAAGAAGAGGGAGTGAGGTACCCTCTCTGGTATCGGAGGTTAGTAGTCGAAGTAGTGCACTCGAGGATTTGGAAGAGGGAGACGAAGAAAGTGATGATGAGCTGGATGTCAGTGTATTGGGACAAGTCAAGGGAGTCGACGGAGAAGCCAAGAGATGGGGCAAGGTGTTCGTACAACCTGCTATCGATGTCGTTGAAGATGGTGTGGTAACAGTTGTGTAAAATAAATGCAGACTCGAATATATCAGATGAGATCAATACTCTCAGAACACTGCTCCTTTGGGCAGCATCTGTTTTCAGACACCTTAAACAAAGTGTGTCTCCCGAATACTCATATCGCCGTAGAGTTTGATGTATAGATCGCTACTTAGGCCTTTCTTCTTCTTCTCGTGATATGGTGACAAAAACAAACATTAGTCGTGAATCCTGCCCGAAGAGCATACTTTTCACGCATGAGACGAACCTAGCAGTACGCAGCCCAGACCAATCCTGCGTTCGCTCTTACACCAACACATGAGTCGACGGTTGAGAGGAGAGCCATAATATTCCTGGTTGGGGCTTATCTGATCATCTCGAAAAGTGGAGCCGTGTCGGCGGGCCCGCCCGTATTTGTCTCTTTCGCGTCCTGCCCCTCGTGCGTTTCTACGCGTTCTACCTTCAGCTCAGCCATACGTGAGTCTGTCCCAAGGACAGGAAAGTTTTGAAAGATACCGACCAAGGTCTGCAGTCACTCAGATGAGTTCTGAAGTGTACGCCGCTGGGCTTCTGGTGGTCAAAGATGAACATGGATTCGTCCCGGGACCGAAGCACAGCGATATTGGTAAATGCGACGAACCTACCCATGCGATCCGTTGATCATTCAACTCAGCGCGCGAAATGTGTACCGGAAACATTTGAAGCCACAAACCAAGCGTTCCAGAACTGCTACTGTACATTCACAGCGCGGCTCCAAATTCGATCCCCCCCAACATCACGCGGTTTTCCCTTTCGATGTCAGTTTTGATCCGCAAGATTATCGCATCTGGATCAGCATACTACCTTGGCTGGCTGCTGCCAAGCTACTCCGTGGACGAGTAGCGAGCGGTGGTGGCTGCGCGAAGGATGAAAAGCTCGGGCCCGGCAGCGGATCTGATAATTGCCTCGAATCAGATCCGTTCGGATCTAATCAGCTTGGAGCAATGATAACCGAAGAGGAGTATTGCTTTCTTCCCTAGATGCCCTGTCTTGCAGGGGCGGCAATGGCTTGCCCTTGCTTTTCTCTACACAAGCTCCCAACGGGTCTCTTGGTTCTCGTGAGGCCATTCGTGACTCGATCTGTGCGGATCCAGTCTTTTTTTTCTCTCTAGTGGCGCCTCACAGTTGAATCTGGCATGCAGGATTTATCCTCAGAGTAGGAGGGATAAGTGGGGTCTATCGTGAGCCATATAACATGCCGTTTGCCCTTTGAAAGAAGCCTTTGCAAGCTAGGTCCCACCCGACTTTCTATTCTACACTTCATATTCACCATGAGGCTCAGGATCCCCAACATTCACACGCGACCCAATGAGGTGCCTATGGTAGCAGAGACTGCTACTGGCAGCGATGTCGAAGTCGCTGGTGCCCAAGAGATGAACGAGAAGGACGGTACTCAGGTCACCAGCAAGGCCGAAGAGGATACTGTTACCCCTGAGTTCCAGCACGGCGTACAGATGGCCCAAGCAATGAACCAGGTCTGGACTAGAGAGCACCTGATAGCAGCCTACATTATCATCTGGGTCATCAATTTCATCCAAGGCTTCGGATCTGGTATCACAGGTATGTCGTTCGTCGTGAAAAGTGGTGAATAAACAGAAGCTGAATCATACTCGCAGGAACTCTGACTCCCTACGTGACCAGCTCCTTCCAAGCTCACTCCCTGACCGCCACGACTAGTATCATCTCGAGCTTGATCGCTGGCTTGTGGAAGCTTCCTTATGCTAAGATCCTCGACGTCTGGGGCCGTCCTCAAGGCTTCGCTTTGATGGTCGCCTCTACCGTACTCGGCTTCATCATGATGGCAGGCTGCACGAATGTCACCACGTATTGCGCCGCTCAAGTTTTCTATCAAGTCGGCTATACCGCCATCGATTTCACGATCACCATCTTCGTTGCTGATACTAGCAGCCTCAAAAACAGAGCTTGTCTGCAAATCCCCAAACGAGTCCTAAGATGATGGAAATTTTGCTAACTTCTACTATAGGGTGGATTGCATACACCGCTTCCCCTTGGCTTATCGTCACATGGTGCTATGGTCCTGCCACCAATAGAGTACTCGAAAGCATTGGCTTCAGATGGGGCTTCGGTATCTGGGCCATAGTATATCCTATCGTCTGCGCTCCTCTGTTCTGGCTCATGTGGCACAACTTGAAGAAGGCCGAGAAACAAGGTTTGATCCCCAAGCAAGACAGCGGACGCACATGGAGGGAATCTGTCATCTACTACGCCGTCCAATTCGATGTTGTTGGCATACTCCTGATTGCCACTGGACTCTCGTTGTTCTTGCTGTCATTCAGCTTATATTCCTATCAAGCTGAACAGTGGAAATCACCCATGATCATCTGCTTCCTGGTCTTCGGTATCCTCCTCTCCGCCTTTTTCTCGGTTTGGGAGGCCAAGTTCGCCCCTGTTACCTTCGTGCCTTGGCATCTGATGAAGGACAGAACTGTCATCTTCACCTTCGCTATGGTTTCTGCCATTTACAGTGGTTACAATGTCTGGTACGATTACTTCTACAGCATGCTCATCGTTGTCTTCAACACTTCGGTACGCGATGCTACCTACATTCTGAACATCTATACTATTGGCGCGACCTTCTGGTGCCTGGTCGTCGGTATCATCATCCGCTATAACGGACGCCTCAAATGGATCGCCCTATACTTTGGTGTGCCGGTCAACCTCCTTGGAGTCGGTCTTATGATCAAGTTCCGTCATCCAGACACTAGTATCGGCTGGATCGTCATGTGTCAAATATTCGTTGCTTTTGGTAAGCAAAATAACAAACAAGCTCGGAGAGTATTGGAAACATTTGCTAATTTCTTATTTCTTAGGTGGCGGCACCCTTGTAAGTTGAGCCGGCGATATAGATATCGAGTGAATATCAACGATGACTCCCTGCCATTTTGCTAACACCACTCTTCTAGGTTATCTGCGAGCAAATGACCGTCATGGCCGTCTCGACTCAACAAAACATCCCCGCCATCCTCGCCTTCGAATTCATGATCGCCAACATTGGCTCTTCCATCGGTTCCGCCATCGCTGCAGCCATGTGGACTGGTCTCTTCCCTACCAACCTCGCCAGATATCTCCCTGCCTCTGCCCTTCCAGACCTCCAGACTATCTATGGAGATTTGACCGTCCAGAGCAGTTACGCCATCGGCACTCCTGAAAGAGACGGCATCAACAAGGCCTATGGTGAAACTCAGAAACTCATGGTTGTGGCCTCCACTTGTCTCTATGCTACAATTATTGTCTGGGTCAGTCTGTGGAGAGAGATCAATGTCAAGGGTATGAAACAGAATAAGGGTATGACCATGTAGAGTTCTGCTTAGTTGACTTTTGAATCTCGGGGAAAAGAGGTGCTTTGATGTCTAGATGGTTGATAAAAGTCAAATTTGTTGAGATATATGTTTTAGAGCTTTCCCATTCATGGCCAGTTCTGTACGTGGTTTTGGCCCTATCTTGACGCCAGTCAAGTGAGTCTTTTGGTTGCCCATTTTTCCCACTTTGCGTTTGTTCGCCTTTCCCTAAGTTCTCGAGTGCATTTCGATTTTTCGACAGAAGGCAGGATATTTCTGAGGTCAGTCCGATAATGCAGCGTGGTTGATGTATCTGAGAACCGCATGTACGGTATATACTTCAAAGATCGTCGAGGCCTAAAGGTGAGCGAGAGGTAGAGCTCAAGAAAAGGACAAACAAGTAGTTTGCAAGATACGAGGCCAAGGAAGATGTCCGGCAAAGCTCCGTTTGAAGAATTTGCTTTCCATCTCCAACTCGCTCGACGAGAAATGACATAGCATCTCTGTTCAAAGCTGCAATTTCGAAAGACAGTGCAGAATTTCAAAACCTCTCGGTACAAAGCAAATATGGTTGGAACATATCCGTATGCATATCCTATCATATCAGAAAAAGGAAAAGGAAAAATCTTCCATCCCGAAAAAAATACTCATGCATAAAGAGGTATGCAAAAATCTCGCATCCTCAATTCATGGAAAAGTGCTAGCTACTACTTTGGTTCTTCCTCTACAACTACAACGCAGGAATAAACTCATTAAAAGGCACGAATCTTTCAATTAAGACATACATCGTCTATTGAAAAGGGAATACCTCGACACAATCCATATAGGGTCTAGCTACAAGTGCTTCCAAAAAGATTTCCCCTTGCATTTCAGGTAGATTACGAAATGCATTCAATGATAAATACAGTACACGGGAAAAAAAGGACATCGATAAGAGTGGAAAGAAAGCAAGCGATCATATGGAGGATAATAATAATATTCAAACCCCACAAACAAGACAGAACACGAAATACCTGTCGTGGACGTGACGCATATGAGCAAAGGAGAGCAGGAGGGGTGAGAGAAGTAAGAAGTGGAAAATGGAAGAAGCACAACACAACACAGCATCCATGAACATCAAACCCCATCGTCGTGATAATAAAGCTAATCACACCAGTCACCACCCAACGCCCAGGAGCAAAAACAGAAAACTCGACCAGCCATGCCGAAAACACCGATAGCAGTCTCGCGAACCGTAACACGATGGTGATTCATCGATCAAACAAACACCCTAACTACCAATCCTTAACCTCAAAACAACCATTTTTCTCCCTATGAGCGATCCACCTATCCGCCCACCCCTTCATCCTCTCCCTCCCCTTCCCACTGCCCACATTAACGGTAGGAATGATCTTTTCCACCCTCAATGCCGTACAAAACATAGTCAATTCTCTGAAACTCGAATGTTCTGAGTACGGAACACCAAAACATTTGGCTCTGTTCGTGGATCCTCGTTGAGGGGATAGGTCTTTTATCGAATATGCGGATTTCCAGGACGTGGAGTAGAGTATGTTGCTGACGTTGGGGGTGTCGAGGCGGGAGGAGGGGGGCTTGTAGTTCCAGCCAGAGGGGCGGAAGCCGATGCAGCGGTCAAAGTGGTCGGCGTAGCCTTGGCGGTAGTCATCGAGTGTATCGGCGCGGATCTCGAAGATGGGCGTCATGTGGACTTGAGCCTCCCGTGGATCAGTGGTGAGTAAACCGCTCAACTCCGGATCCTCCAAAGCGCGACAGATGCGTTGTTTGCCTGCTGGCGCGAAGATCTTTGAGCCTAGTGCTTTTGCTATGCCGATGCAGATGCGTTCTTTGCCAATTGAGTAGGTGCCGACCACCACGAGCAGACGGGCGGCTTTTGTGCTGGTCAATTTGCCGTTATTGTGCAACTTCAGCTCGGTGGAGTCGGAGGGCTCCTGCTTGATCTTCATATCTGAGTCTTCTTGTTTAAGGGTTGGCTGTGAGTCTTGGCGGACGAATTTGGCCATGCTTGCGCTTTCCGATTTTAACGAATCGAGTACCAAAGGGTCATCGTTGTATCTGACGCACATATCTGCGCATGCTTTGATGACATCTTCTTGCTCTGGGAAAGAATATTTTGGGGACAGATATGTCGTGTCTGCTTGCGTTAGCTTTATGATCAAAGGTAGAAGTTAGGTATCAGAGAATCGAAGAGTCGTGAGACCAAATTCTGGAAGACAAATCCGCCAAGTCCACCCAATTGGTCTCACGACTTCTAGTTCTATGGTGGTAAGTTTGACTCACCAAGATAACAGACGTCAATCTTCTGTTCCTTGTTCTTTCCGGTGATATGATCTTGTACATCTGGTCGTAACAGAGGATGTTCGAGGTGCATGCGACATGCTCTGAAGTCTCCGCAATGCAGGACACGGTGTAACTTTGGATCAGGCCCTTTACTGAGAGGCTTCTCGAACAGGTATAGAGATGAGCCAGGACAGTGGTTTGCCGAAATCATTGTCACAGTGACTCCAGGTGTCCCTGGCACTTCAAATGGGACTTCCCAATCCAATGCAACTACGTACTCTGGGTTGACACGTAGCTGCTGTTTGACCAGATTGGCAGTGACTTTACTGCAATAGATGGGTCCATGTGTCCAAGTACTTGTGAGACCGACATAGTGGTCACTATGGAAATGACTTAAGAAGTAGGCGTTGCATCCGGCGACGGCACCATACCTGAAAGCATCTACAGCGATGTTTGTGCCTGGTAGGATTTTGTAGAAAGGACATGTTCGGGTGTAGCTTGGCTTTCCACGAGAGGCGTTCTCCGCGGCGGCAGCATTAGCCCACGCCATATCTTCAGATCGACTTGTCATGAGTTTCGAGAATGCAGAGCTTGAAGAATCGTTGCCGGATGGTTGTGACTGAGCGGGTTTTGCTGGACGGACAGGCTTCTTGAATCGTGCTGGTGAAAGGGCGGTAGGTGGGGGCTTCTCTTTCTTCTCGGGTAATGGCGTCGGGTTTCCATCAAGGCAGTTGTTGACATGAACGCCAGCATCTGATTCTGCTACACCAGCAAGATTGACGCTGCAAATTGGACATGAAGGAGCATCTGCTTCTGTTGTTTTGATCTCATCATCTTGGAAACTGTCGTCTTCGCCCTGTTCAAGCTTGATCTGTTCCTGCTCCATCCACAATCTCTCGACATATTCTTCACCTTCATCAAAAACATCATCTTCAAAGTCGTCAGTTCCCTCGAAGTCGCCAAAGTTGTCTTGTTCTGCTACTGACGCGGAAGTAGGTTGGTGAATCAACGATGGTGGTTGTTTCGCTTCTGCCTTGATGGTTGCAGGTGCAGTGGTTGCAATGCTCGGCTTGATGTCATCGTCTTCTTCCTCGCTGTCGGATTCTTCCATGAATGGTCCAGATGTAGTCTTGACGATGGGTACAGCCTTAGGCTCTGCCACTGGTGTAGGAACTGGAGATGTGGGTTTGGCCTCTTCCACGCTCTCAACTGGCGATAGCTTCCGCCTCTTGATTGGAACGTCTTCTTCATTGAAGCGTGACCCCTGCTCTTCCTCGACTTCGATCTCTTCTACCGATTCCAGGCCCTTGGCTGGCGAAGATCCAGGGTTGGCAACAAACAGACCATCGTCCTTCTTGAAGAAAGACAAGATGCTGCCATTGGGTTTGCCCTTTGGTTTGGCATCCTTGGCCGATGCGGATTTCTTGGTATTGGAGTTTCCCTTTGCATATGTGGATATCTTTGGCTGCTTCGAACCGCTAGAGCTTCGAGGCGGCATTGTCCTGGTAGCCATGGGTGGCGGTTTGGTCGTCGGTATAGCCGGTGGCGGTTTGCTCAATGGAGTGGTGGAATTGGATGGCGACGGCGGTCTGCCTACGGAGGGGAGGACATGCGTTCCTGATGATACTGTTTTGTTTTCTCGTGGGTTTCGAAACATGTGGTTGCCTATGTCAAGTTCGACCTTGACAAAAGTTGTCGATGACGCTCAATGCGGAGGCGGCGTCGGTCGTGTGAGAACGCGTAGATTGCTTTCGCGACGATGCCAAGACAAGACATCTATCAAAGAAACATTCATCATTACAACACATCGAGACATCACATGGGGGAATAACACTTGACAGGAGAAAGAAAGTCAATACGATATGGTTCGTCGCATTTTGATCTATGTGGAAAGAACTACAACCCCCACTCTTGTCACCAACGTCCTCTTTCCTTGATCCCGCCAACCATGCTCCGTATTCACCATTTGCACAACCCTTGACATCCGGAACCACTGGATCCTGCTTTGAAGTCGGGTCGAGCATTACTACTAAGGAGAGAAGACAAGATGACGGTAAAAAGGTGTGGAGCTCTTGTAAACAACGCCGTGCTCCGCATGAGTGAGTAGTATGACTTTACAGTGCCGAAAAGACAAAGAGCTGGGACGTGCCGCGTCAGTCGTGCTCGGAGGGAGAGCGTCTCGTCAGGATACTCACATTGTTAGTCGCAGCAATGGCAATGCTATCCTCGAACGGATGCCAGCTCATGTGCAATATCTTCTTGTTAAAATCGATTGCGTCGGCATCCGTCTCCTTGCGCATCCTGCTGCCCTGGCCTGCAGGGCTGTTGGCTCTGCTGTTGCCCTTCTTGTCCTTGGCTCCATTCATCGGTGTGGGGATTCCAACCTTCTTGGCCTTGAACGCGCTCTTATCGGCTTGCAGTACCACTTCGGTGTCTTTGCCCGCTTCTGATGGATAAATCATGAAGTTGTTGTTGTAAGATCCTGTCATGACATTCTTGGCATCGCCCGAGAAGACGACCTCGAACTTGTCAAAGATGCTGTCATTCTCATATGTGTCGCAGAGGCGTGGTCGGAGGTGTTCATGGATGGGGATGGTCTTGACTGGTTGTCTTTCCATGTTTACATCCCAAATCTTGACGGTGAGGTAGTCGCGAGATAAGATGTAACGGCCGTCATGTGAGAAGCGAACATCCGAAATGGAAGAGATGATTTCTGAGAAGAATGACCTGGAAGAAGGATCCTCTTCTTGCTCGAATTCTGCCACTTGTCAGTATTTCGCTCATGCTTTCAGACAATCACAGTCAACAACTTACGCTTGGCATGAGAATCACAAAGAGCCCTCTCACGCATATCAGCCAGCTTGATGGTTCCCTTGCTGCTGGCATACATGAACCAATTGCAGCTGAGCGGGTGGAACTCTGCGGCGGTAATGACCTCGGTCAACTCTTCCATGTTTGCAGGCTTGATGTCAACAATGTTGAAGCTCTGATCTTGAATGTTGAGGTTCCACAAGTTGATGCGCAAATCATCACTACTGATGTATGTCTCGCCATCGCTGTTGACAGAAATGCTATTAATGTGGTAAGCGTGGGCGTTGGCGTACACGCGGCGAGGTACGGCAGCGATGACTGTGTCGTGGTGTGTCATGCGGGGGAAGGAGAGGTCGGCGGTGCTGCGGAAATGTTTGTTGGGAGCTCTGACGGGGCCGCCGCCAACAGCACCGCCTGCGCCAGCAGGGGTCAAGTCTTGCGACAGATTGTTCTCGGCCACGACCTTGAGGGATTTTTCAAAGACCTTCCATAGCTTGATGGTCTTGTCGTTGGTCGACAGCAGGTAATGCGACGCGTTTTGTCTTCGGCACCATTTGATCTTGTTGATCTTTTCCTCGATTTCGAGAGATTTGAGGTAGTCGAACTCGGGCTCATGTGATTGGAACTCGGTGTGGAACTTGTACTCGCATGTTTTTTTCTTGCAGTTGTCAGCGCTTGAAGGCCTTTCGTCGGGGGCGGGGAGGCTAGGTACCGTCTCATTACGTTCGAAAAGAACAACGCGGCCGCCCTTGTCGCCAGTGGCCAAGTAGTTACCCGTCTGATCGAACTCGACCGTTGAGATGATGTCGGCTGTGTCTTGTCAGCGGTGCTGTGGATGGAGGGGCAATTCAAGCATAACGCACCTTCTGTGATGTCCTCGACGTCTCCCTTGTCACCAAAGCACCTGTACGTCTTCTGTCAGCCTATGTGTTCGTGCAGAGATTTGGTCGAGTCACGATTGAGTGCTTGTTGGGTGGGGTGTATGTATTCCAGCAGCAGCACGTGCGGGCCGACAGCGGTCAAGCGCCGAGCAAGGACGTTCTTGCTGGATGGGAGAGTATAAAAGAAGAGGGTTGATGGTTGAGAGCAGGGTATGAGATGGTGGAGAGACTCACTGGGTGAACTTCCATGTTGGAGGCTGCTGCGGGTCTCCGTCCACCATGATTTCTGATGCTACTGGAGCAGATGCGGGATGGTCTCCGGGAATTGGCTATGTAGCTGGGGCTGGACAAGACACGATAGGTGCTCCTGGCAAGATCGAGGCAGGGCTTTCTCAAGATGACAGGAATTGGGCGGATGGGATATGGATAGATAGGTTGCAAGCTTCAGCTTCGGATGATGTCAGGTCGGCCAAGCAGAGATGCAGCTGCAGTTGCGAGTCGATGGCGCAGCGCTATGAGGACGATGGAGGGGCGGTGCGGAGGGGTGGATTAGCGGGGCTTCGTATCGACAAAGGGCGACGGGAGTGTGGATTGAAGGGTGGTTTGTTGTTTGGTGACCGTGTCTTGGTGTATCGAAGGGGGTTTGGCTCTGCTGCTTGAATGAAGGGAGAGCGCTTTTCGCGGGGCACGACACGCCGCTTTTTCAGACCAACCAACGCCAAGACCTATGACCTGAATTCAGCTGCTGTCGACCGCCCGTCTCTGCTTAAAGGCTCACTTTTCTGTTTGTGCAATCGAATGTCTCGTCGTTCTAGAGCTCTATGTTCTTGTCGACGGGAAGTTGTTGCATCGACAATGCGCATACACTTTGTTCTGACAAGCAAATCTCACCTTCTTTGTCCCGATCCGTCCATCTCGCTGTTTCAAACCAAGCTTGAGATTGCACACACCGCGATCAAGAAGCTTGACACCAAAGAGTCATGCTTGTATTTCGATTTAGATGCTACTTTACCATAGCGCCAATCGTTTCTCACCATCGTCATCGCTACTTCTCTGCCCTACACTTTGGAGAAACACTGGTCACATCGAAATAGAGCCTCTAAGATGGTGATGCTTCTTTGTGTTTCAGCCGCCTATTAAGTGCCCGTCTACTGCTGCCTTTGGCCTTCATCTCCATGACGTCTCTTTGATCAAGCCATGTCAAATCACCTACAACATCTCTTTGACTCTTGACAACAAAACAAAAGCTATAGAAGCTCTACAAGATATTCCAGAACATCGTGCTTCTGGGGGAGACCCTGACTGAGGCGACAAGAGAAATACGCAGTTCAAGCAAAAGATATCAATGAGCCTACCATACTCACCTAGATCTAACCAAAGCTGCAATAAATGTCAAGTTTATGCGGCATCGATGACCCCTACTTCTTGCGGCATTTTGACTTTGGGATTGAACAGGGTTATGCTTGGTCAATTTTATCGTGGTGGACGTGTGGTTGTTCTTGAATGTTTTGCGCACGAGTGGAAGTGTTTTATGCCGCAGCTTCCGAGTCTCGCTCTTGCCTCTTGTGACCATTCGCGCCCACGAACAGGCGCCCTTTTTTCTCTAGGTAGGCTCGAACATAATCGAATGAGTTGGCACGTCAAGTGAATATATGATAGAATTAAAGAGTCTCATGGCAAGTAAATCGGCAAGTCTTGACAGATGCCGGGTGGTTCCTGGCGCAGATAGCCGAGGTTTATGACTTATGCTCGACGATGATTGGCCAGATCTCCAGAAGACTCGACAGCTCGGAGGGATCTTGGATGCTCCTCCACGACGTTTGCCCCGTCGTTGGCCGAGCCCTTTCGATATCCTTTGCCATCGCGTCTCTGCAACACCACTCTCCCCTCTTCTCCTTGCTTGTCTTGTTGCCGTCTTAGTATCGGCCTTTCCTAATTCACATTCGCAATCATGAGCTCGTTCGGTTTGCGACAGTTCGCCGCTTCTTCAAGGGTGTGTTTCCCTCGAAAATGGACTTGGGAAAATTGGTAGCTGACGACAAGACTGGCAGTTCTCGCAAGGCCTTAGAAGACAGCAGGCTCGCGCCTTCTCTCGCAGCGCACCCGCTGCCCGTATCATCACAAACCAGCCCCTTCGCGCAAAGGAGGCTTCGCCTTTCCTCAGCAACAAGTACCCCGTCATTGACCACGAATACGATGCCCTCGTCGTCGGTGCCGGTGGCGCTGGTCTGAGAGCCGCCTTCGGTCTGGCTGAGGCTGGCTTCAACACCGCCTGTATCTCGAAGCTGTTCCCCACCAGATCGCACACTGTCGCCGCCCAGGGTGGTATCAACGCCGCTCTCGGAAAGTGAGTGACGACATGACTTGGCTATAACAAGAGTTGGGATTGACATACAGTTAACAGCATGCACGAGGATGACTGGAGATGGCACATGTACGACACAGTCAAGGGTTCTGACTGGCTGGGTGACCAGGACGCCATCCACTACATGACCAGAGAGGCCCCCGCCTCGGTCATTGAGCTCGAGAACTACGGTTGCCCCTTCTCCCGTACCGACGACGGCAAGATGTCAGTTCAATCCTGATCAAGCAGGCGAGACAAAGTACTAACATTTACTAGCTACCAGAGAGCATTCGGTGGTCAGTCCAAGGAGTTCGGCAAGGGTGGTCAGGCCTACAGATGCTGCGCCGCCGCTGACAGAACCGGCCACGCTCTTCTTCACACTCTCTACGGACAGTCTCTTCGCCACAACACCAACTACTTCATCGAGTACTTTGCCACCGATCTGATCATGGAGAACGGCGAGTGCAAGGGTGTCATTGCCTACAACCAGGAGGATGGTACTATTCACCGTTTCCGCGCTCAGAACACCGTCTTGGCCACTGGTGGTTACGGACGTGCTTACTTCTCGTGTACCTCTGCTCACACCTGTACCGGTGACGGTATGGCCATGGTCGCCCGTGCTGGTCTTCCCAACCAGGATCTGGAGTTCGTTCAGTTCCACCCTACCGGTATCTACGGCGCTGGATGTTTGATCACCGAGGGTTCTCGTGGTGAGGGTGGTTACCTCCTCAACTCCGAGGGTGAGCGATTCATGGAGCGTTACGCCCCTACCGCCAAGGATCTTGCTTCTCGTGACGTTGTCTCGCGTTCCATGACCATGGAGATCCGCGAGGGTCGTGGTGTTGGTCCCGACAAGGACCACATCTACCTCCAGCTTTCTCACTTGCCCGCTGAGGTTCTTCACGAGCGTCTGCCCGGTATCTCTGAGACCGCCTCCATTTTCGCTGGTGTCGATGTCCGCAAGCAGCCCATTCCCGTTCTTCCTACCGTCCACTACAACATGGGTGGTATCCCTACCAAGTACACTGGTGAAGTCATCACTCAGGATGCTGAGGGTAACGACCAGGTCGTCCCTGGTCTCTTCGCCTGTGGTGAGGCCGCCTGTGTCTCCGTCCACGGTGCTAACCGTCTTGGTGCCAACTCCCTCCTCGACTTGGTCGTCTTCGGTCGCGCTGTTTCTCACACCATCCGTGACAACTTCACCCCCGGACAGAAGCTCCAGGAGATTCCCGCTGATGCTGGTGCCGAGGCCATCAACGTCATCGACCAGGTCCGCACTGCTGAGGGTCCCAAGAGCACCCACGAGGTCCGCCTCGCCATGCAGAAGGTCATGCAGACCGACGTTTCCGTTTTCCGTACCCAGGAATCGCTCGACGAGGGTGTCAAGAAGATCCGTGACGTCGACCAGCAATTCTCCCAGGTCGGCACCAAGGACCGCAGCATGATCTGGAACTCCGACCTTGTCGAAACTCTTGAGCTCCGTAACCTCCTCACTTGCGCCGTCCAGACCGCTGAGGCCGCCGCCAACAGAAAGGAGTCTCGTGGTGCTCACGCCCGCGAGGACTTCCCCGACCGTGACGACGAGAACTGGATGAAGCACTCCCTGACATGGCAGAAGAACCCCCACGGCAAGGTTGAGCTCGGCTACCGCAAGGTTACCGGCACCACCCTCGACGAGGCTGAGTGCAAGGCCGTTCCTCCTTTCGCCAGAAAGTACTAAGCAATCTGTTGCCGTGTGTGCTTGAGTTCAATGATACCAATAGACGGAGGAGATGCTAAAAAGTCACTTCCGATCCCTGGAGGAGTTTTAGCTCCTTCTATACCAAACCCCCGCCCCTTCCTCATCTTCCATAACAAGGGATCCACCATGATTGAGACAAGGAGTCTTTGAGGAGAATTGACGTTAACGGAGCGATGGGTTATTGCTTCTTCTTTCTTGTGTATGTAAAGCCTTTTTGAACATTTCAACTTTTTTTTTCATCTTTCAAGTCTCAAACTTGTCATTCTCTGTGGTAGTCTTTGGTTGTAGCGAACCGTGACTTTTCATCTTTCTCCACGCCATGACTGGGTGAATGTAAGGTCGATTGCCTGTCTATTTCTCTTCGCTGCTGTCCTACAATATCGTTTTTTTGTTTTCGCATGGCTTCTTCGGCCGTTCCTGATATCTGGACAATTGACTGCCTGCTTTCTCCCCAGTGCTGCAACTCAAATGCTGCTGCGTATTCGATCATTATAATCATACCCTTTCTTTGTTAGACATTACTTGGTTGTTTCTCATATCGGTTCAGTGTAATAAGTTTTGTTGTGGTGTATAATAAGTTATACAAAAGTGTATATATCTTATCCTGTGTGCATAAATCCGCATAAGGGTTATAAGTTCCCATATATCTTTATAAGTGTAGTGGAGAATGATTATCGAGATTTTATGTATAAGTATTATAAAGGATAGCTTTTAGAATATGTCTAGAGCTAAACGATTATCCTTTTTCTCAAGTCCTCTCTTCAGTCCTACAGATTGGTTCAAATGTAATGGTCGTGTGTCCGTTTTCTAGAAGAGTGAGAGTAGGGATTGATTTTTGATTATAGCGGTACCAGAATTTATCATATGGTTTCAAGATCTGTATAGCGGTTATCTGATATTACAACCATCTATAGCGACTCACCGCTAGTGTGTGAAAACAAGTGGTCGTCGCTATATTGTCGTTAATGTTGTTTTCGTCATGGTTTAGGGGATCACCCTGACTGAGCTTGGCATGTGAGAAAAAGAAAAAGAAAAAAGCAAAAAAGGGAAAAGGAAAAAATAAAATAAAAGATAGCGGTTTGGAAGAAAAGAAAATATTTGAAGCGGAGAAAAGCAGACATGATAGATCGAGGTACACTCTCATACTATTTCAAAAAGGAGAGGAAACATCTAGTCGCAATGGAAAGAAGGTATTCGTTTCTCAGAACCCGTTGGAGAAATATGCTCATTATGATTCAAGTGCTTGATCCGTTCGAGCAATTCGTGAACGATACCCCGTCTATATCTTCCCCCCCAAACCCACGAATTGGACTCCAGTAAAACAAGAGCAACTGTCGCCCTCACAATCCAGTGGGCATAAAGATTCTACTGCTTCTTGCCCTCCTTGACCTTCTTCGCCTTGGCAGCAGAAGGAATCCTATAACTGGTTTCCCAGCCATAAAGCGCGCCGGCTCCGAATACCAATCCAGCACCCACACACATCATACCGCTCAAACTGTGACCGAACATAATAGTCGATGCCACAAAACTGACAAGTTTTCTGACATTGAGTACGATGGTGACTGTAACGGCTGAAGCTTGAGCGGATAGGAGATTGACGCCTGTTATACACAACAATTGCGTCATGGAGTTGAGAAGAAGGTATGCGATACCAGAAGGCATCTCGAGGCTTTTGAGGACGGGAAGGCTAGGTGGAAAGTCGAGGACGGGCGTTGATGCGAGGTTAGCGTATTGACGACGGAGAGTGCCAGCCAGAGGAAAGAACAGAGGGAGCGATAGGAAGTGGCTGTAGAAGAGATTTTCGCGCCAGTGGGAGCCGTATTTGGCGTATGTGTCTTGGACGTAGACGCCCATGTAGGCCGAGAGGATCTGAGCGGCCAAAAGAATGAGAAGACCGGAGCCGAGATCGCCGCTGGAGGCTTCGACGGATTTGCCCTGTTGGTTCTTTTGTCAGCGTGGTGTCGTCTATTGATGTGTCGAGCGACAGAACAACTTACCTTGCTGCCAGCGTCTGCGAATGCGCTGACGAGAACACCGACTGTAAGGATGATCACACTGGTCACTTGAAGCCAAGTGTAGCGTTTGCCCTGCAATGCACCTGCCAACATGGTCGTCACGCTGCCAAAGCTCCGCAGAATTATATGGACTGGCACGGAGATGTTGAAGGCGAATGCCCAGTTGTTGAGCATATTGACTCCAAAGAACATGAGTGCGATGTAGGCCCATTTGCTCATGGGCACCGATGGCGACTTCAGAGTGAGTGTCGGTGTGATTTGCGAGAATGATGCAGCGAGTGCGGTAAAGATGAACTGAGCAAGCGTGATCAAAAGACCTGTTGGTGATAAGCATAAGCATCGGGAAGTGTATAGTTTCCCGTGTGCTGGAATCCGTCACTTCCAGCCATCTCGCGCGACCTCTCCTGTACTTTCAGGGCCATAGAAATGCACAATGTTTTCACGACAGGTACAGTCGCCTGCAGAGAAGCGTTGACAGTCAAGATCTCAATGAAGTCTACCTCTGCCAAGGCAAGAATCGTGGATTTCCACAGCGATATGAGTGACATCATCTAGCACACTAGGAGGAGAAGAGTTGTTACATACCGCTGTCAGGTTCAGTCCTAGTGTATGTGGTCAGCGGGAAGTAGGAAGATAACGTAGATCATTGACACAGGATGATAGCCACTCAAAACAGATGAACGACGGAACCCAGAACCAGTGAAACCTTGTGCGCCAGACGATTGTTACTCACTTGATGATCTTCTCCAGAGCAAAGACATTCGAACAGCAGCCGCCGAAAATCAGCGTCACCGTGTTAAGCGATGCGAGAACAATATCCGCCATTGCTGAATGTTCTGTGTGGTGATGATATGTGTTGGGTACTGATAAGAAAGTTGAGGGATGAATAGGCGCTTGTGATGTTTTATGAAATTCCAAGTGATACTGATGAATTGAGAATGGAAGGAGCTTCAGAGGAGTCGACGCCTCGTGAGAGTAGTCCGTCGCAATGCACAATGTGGGCCTCTCTTTGGACATCCTTGATGACGGGTGTCCCTGAACATCACCCGCTTTAAGCGAAAAATGTCATTTGCAAATATCGTGGGAAAATACATCCATCTCTCAGACGCAGTGGTCATTTTACTAGCTGTCAAAATGCAAGATGAATTTTGAATTGGTGTAATTGTCCAGTGAGAGCAAGCTGTACTACATACTCTCACTGGACATTCATCCAATAGCGAAGATCATCTTGCATTTTGACAGTCATGTTCGAAGCCCCCTAACGGTGACGGGGATGGAGAGGGAGTATCGATATTTGATATTTCAGCTCAGCATCTCCAGGCGCAGATAGGTCGCTGGTTTACACATCAAAAGGCAAGATGTTTTTGGTTATTAGATGATTGTCCAGTGAGAGGGAGTAACGCTACGTGCTCTCTCTGGACAATCGCGTGAAAACCAAAAACATCTTGCCTTTTGATAGATATTTTGGAGGGCTGTCTGCGACTCGGGATGCTGTCAAATGTGTCGATATATCGAAGGGGCACGGGGCTCGAGTATAGGTCATAAAGAGCACGATTTCACGGGGTTCAAGGGGCAGAGATATTTGGGGGTCTAGTTCTTTGATTGTGGCTATAGAGTGATTGTCTGATGAACATCACGACACCCCGAGAAGCGACCCGGGTCGTCGTCGGCGACCCATGTTGAGCTGCCTCGGCCTATCCTCTTGTGGCCATGCGACGGAGCTGTCGAGAGGCACGAGGGCTTTTACTGGGAGGCCAAGTCGGGATAGCGGGCCTGGTAGTTCTGGAGAACATAGGAGTCGCGAATAGCATCGCAGGTCTCCTGGAGAAGCTGGGCCAGAGCCTCAGGAACGGTGCGAGCCCACTGTCTGCCGATGAGCAGATTGCGGACACTGGGGTCGACCAGGCGAGCTCCGTAGTAGCCGCTCTCAGGGTACTCGGCGCTCACCATGCAGATCTCGACATGAGCGCAGTCGGGGAAGAGGACGACGGCGTTGCCTATATGTGAAGAATATGTTAGTTATGTGAGATCGTGGATCAGTCGGGCGGATCATGGAAAGATCTTACCAAAGATCTGCTGGCGCAGGCCAGAGACTTCGGCGAGGGCGGTGACGGGACCGCAGGGAGTGATGGTGCCCTCGGGAGCCTTGTACATGATTGAAGATCTTGTTGGGTGCGTAGTGATGGGTACGTATGGAGCGAGCGGGTCTTGATTGAGGAGCGAGGTGAAGAAGGGAAGGAAGAAGCGAGGGGCTGTGTAGGAAACTGCTGAAGAAGCGAAGAGCTGTATACGAGAGTGGTGTTGTT
>ERZ794946.84-NODE-84-length-57564-cov-95.802813_pt1 | contig 57564 bp, 30 predicted proteins | sample MGYA00433072_ERZ794946 | MGnify/ENA primary metagenome ERZ794946 (study PRJEB30137, sample SAMN04331413) | food metagenome | isolation source: Y3 must sample point D1 replicate A | place: Australia: South Australia | collected 2014 ...
AGCCGCAGGAACCAAAAAAAAGAAGGAAAGTTTATTTTTTTCTTTTTCCAAAAGACTTTTTAAGATGTTTGTCAGCAAGATAATACAGGACCTACACGACTATCAGTCACAGCCAGAGAAACGTTTGTCGTATGATGGCAAAATATTTTTCCCACAACTTTGAAATTATTTTCAAATATGGCAGAACAGTTTAACATTTGGTTTCAAGAGGTAGCACAAGTTCTTGAATAGTATTTGTTCGCGTTAAGATGGAAGCAGGCCAAATGCCCCAATAATCTAATAACCGTATTTTCTATGCTAAAGGAGGAACGAACACTCGGTCTTGTACAGGCAGCTCTAAAAGGAAAATTTCCATCCCCCCAGGCCAAGAAAATCAGAATCATATGGCCCCCTTCCATTCTAACGGAATAGTATATCAAAGAAATAATGTTTACGTAAGCCATAGACAAGCGATATAATCTTTTTTATCCTTAAACTAGGTGCTTCATTAAGAAAGAAGAAGAAAAGAAGAAAATACGACAAAGACTCCCCGCTGGACAATAAACGGGGGCGGCAGGTGTTAATTCCGAATTGAAATTTAAATTTGACATAAGCAAAGTTTAAAGTTTTTTTTTTCCAGTTCTTTTTTCCCATCGTTTTTTTTTCTAGAAGCCGGGTTTTTCACCGTCAAAAAATTTCCTAAAAAAGATCTGTCAATCATTAAGTTTTGCTTTTTCGGCTTTTAAGCCATGCTTTCAGGCAAAAATTAAGATTTCTTCGTAAAGATCGGAGCCTTACGCCCAAGAAGCAACTGGCCGTAAAATTTTTTCTTCGATCGGGTGGCAAATGGAACAGAAGATCATGAGTAGAAGGAAAAGTAAACAAAGAATTGCGTCGGTCAACCGGTTGTTGCTGCGTGCTTCAGCGGGTGATAAATAAAAGATTTCCTATCTGAGTAATCGATGACACAAGCGGTCTGCGCTCGGTCGCTTCCAAGCCTTAACAAAGTTTTTACTTTATGGTTTTTAATAAATAAATAAAAAGAAACGTGGATTTGGATAGCAGAAAGCCTCGAAGATCATTTTATCAATGAAATTTTATGGTTAACACTTTCAAGACTCCGATTTTCTCTGCTACGTGAAATTTTAGGTTGCGAAAAGAATACTACCGGGAATACTAGGAGTGTGGAAGAAAAGAAATGGAAAAGAAAAGGAGAAGTGGTCATTCTTCACATCTCATTGTCTTCCTCCTGTAAAGATTTTAGCTTTTTTATAAATTAAGATTAAGATTGTAGCGTGATGTTCTGTTACTGTCATTTTTGATTGGCCAATGACTGATTATAACAGAAGACCAGTTTTCTATGTATTATTGTCCGACAAGTCAGGAACCTCTATCTTCTCAGAGCCCATTCTGGATACTCTGTTTTGTAGCACCACTTTTTCTTTTCGGTTCCTTCTTCAGTCTCAGTTGATTCGTATAGATAGGCATGTAACCACAGATCAAGATCATTGGGGCCAGGATCAGTATACAAATCAGATTCACAAATAGAACATTTTTCTTGCCTTAATACCTCACCGTACCCGCCATTACTATGGAACCAACTTTTAGCAGGTTTTCTTTTCCCTATTTCGTCTAGCTTAGTAATAACTATATCGAAGTCAGCCTGGCCGCCTTTTCCGAGATTGTTACCCCATACTTCATCATTGGAATAAATAGGATCGTTAGCAATTGGGTGGCCTAAGTACTGTAAATGTACTCTAATTTGATGTGATCGCCCGGTAAGCGGTTTGCACTTTACAATACTCGTTTTACCGTCGTAGCTGATTCTGTTAAAAACAGTTTTTGCATGTTTGGCTCCTTTCTCGTCCATTTGACAAACTGCATTAAGAGCAAGCCTTGGCTCGATCAGTTTTAGAGGTTTTTCAACAATTACTTCCGTTTCTGGAAATTCTCCAACTACCTTGGCCACGTATTCCTTAGTGACTTCTCGAGCTTTTAGTTGATCGCCGATATTATCGGCTCCCTTCGGAGTTTTTGCCAAAAACATTAATCCACTTGTAAGCCTATCTAACCTATTACATGGGTTCACAACAAATCCTAGATTATTTTGAAGCATTTTCGTAATTGTATTGAACCGATATCGGCCAGTTGGGTGAACAGGTATACCGCTCGGTTTATCAATTACCATTATGTTATCATCTTCAAAAATAACTTTGATAGGCCTGGAAGTGACTGGAGGTTCATGTCTATGTACCTGATGCGTAATCAGGTCACCATTGCGAATTACAGTAGATAAGTCCGCAGTTTCATCGTTTATGTGAACGTCCCCGTTTTCGATTGTTCTTTTATAATATTCAGATTCACGATCTCGAAATTCAGATATAAAGACATCAACCAATTTTTTATCTCTCCAACGCTCTTTGCAAAAGGTCCTGTACGTAAAATGGTAGGGCTTGATTTTCCTTAGAGGGCCATCGATGACAATTTCATACTCTGGATCTAGTTGTCTATGTTTCTCTTTTTTGCTGCCTATCGTTCGTGATTGAAAAGTAGATTTATTAATCAAATCTGGCGATTTTTTTGATTGAGTTCGCTTTATTTTTTTTTTCTTTTGAATTTCCCTCTCTCTTTCAACCTCATTTTGCAAATGTTCATCAAACTCATTTGAGGTTGCATTACCTGCAAAAGCAAGACCTGCAGATAATGCATTCCTTTTGAGTTGTCGAGCCATTATTACTGGCACTGTAAACAAATTTCTTAACCTATTATTTCTTTGCATAAGTTTCCTATTCCATTATACGAGCACTCATCCATTTTCAAAAGTTTTTTATGAACTTTTTCTTAACTCGGTCTTTTGTTCTCTAATGGTTCGCCGCCAGACAGAAAAAAAGCTTACTTATCGAGGAATCACATTGCTTCAATGAATAAATTCTATAATGCATATACTACCTAACATATATAAGTGAAGTGAGCGTCATTCATGTCGGCTACTTGTCAATTTGTATTACGTTCCTTACTTTCCATTTTCAAACATCGCGATACAAAAACTTTATAATGGTCCATTTCTTAAGAAGGCTATCAAATCTATGCCGCTACTATCACTACTATCATTATCGTTCTGCGCCTCAATTATTGGATCAGGAGTCGTACCTGGTATTGTGGGCTTGACCAGATAATTTTCAGATGCACTAGCATCTGAATAGCGTAAATTCTTATCCTCTTCAATGCTATTCTCATCATCGTTTGTGACAATATTGCTTGAAAAGAAGCTGGATTTGACCATACTGTTAGTTGAGACGTCCTGATGTTTATCGTGACTTTTATTTTGGTTTAATGCAAATTTCAACCCGGGTAGAGAAAAATGGTCGTTATTGTACCGTATTTTCAACAATCTGTTTAACTCATCAAGATCTATTCCGCCAAGCATTGGAATATGATGAATGATCCTCCAAAACAAGGGCACTTCAACCTCTTCGGCCGTGATGTTATTAAGCATTGCCTGTAGTTCAAGTGAATTTGATGGAAGGGAGCGATCGCTACTATTCGTTTTAGTCTCATCAGATTCTGTGCGTTTATTATCGTTTGAATCTTTGGCTGAATAGTAGTTTTCCCAGTATTCAAAATCGTCACAATTGTCATAAAAACTAAAGTGTAGTTTTAGTTCAAACAATTGTTTAAAGAAGCGTTCAACAAACCACAGTATACGCTTCAGAGGGTTTGTAGAATATTTCCAGCATTTTCTTTTCTTCCACTTACCACGATAATACCAACCTCTTTTCCCCCAATTGCTGTGACAAAACTTCAGAATTTCCTTTTCACCAAGCTCTCCTTTCAGAATATATTTTTCAATGAGATATTTTGATTCTGTTTTTGCCCATGAATAGTTCCAAGGTTTTTCCTTGAACAGGTAAACAATGACGTCGACGAGACAACTTAATGGTCGAACGCAAGTGTCAATGTATGTCACCCACATGGTAGGCCCATGCTTTATTTCATGATTGTATTGCAACGCATCTGCAATGATGGGGAAAAGCCATATCCCAATATACGACAGTGGATAAATGAATATTGCCCTTAGATTCTTTTGAATTTGTGCCCTACGTTTTTTCATTTGTTTGTAGGTTTGGGCTTGGAAATGCTGTTGTACGTTGGTGAAACTTGAATTTTCGCATCTGTCTGCATTATTATTCACTCTCTCCTGTGAAAATTGTTGAGACGGAGTAAATGCTTCATTAGAAAGTGTAGGAATATTATCGGCTGGATTAGTATTATTGTTATCAACGTTATTTTTAATATTATTACTATTATTATTATTATTGTTGTTGTTGTTGTTATTGTTATTATTATTGTTATTATTATTATTGTTATTATTATTATTGTTATTATTATTATTGTTATTATTATTATTGCTATTATTGTTATCGTTATCGTTATCGTTATTGTTGTTGTTGTCGTCGTCGTCGTTGTTACTGTTGTTGTTGATGATGCCTCCTTTTTCCTTAATGTTACTAGTTATGTCGCTGTTATCGTTCTTATTATCATACATTGCTAAAGGAGATTCTAGAGAATTTTGGCAAGAGAAAGTCTGATGTCCCAGCATTGAACTTTTTCTTGTATCCAGTCCTTCATTTTCAACACTAAAAGTAACTTTATGCTCCTTTTGCTTGGATACTAGTTCCGAAGGATTGAGTGTGATGTCATTTTCACAATCAAAAGGATTATTTCTTTCCAAATCTGGCTGTTCAGACATTGCATATTTGGACATATCGAGTGGTTTAGCACTGTTATAGTCAAGTAAGCGAACTCCACCACTTGCCGAGACATTCTCATCACTACCTGTATTTGTTTTTCTGAATAGTGTAGGTATCTCATTCGAACTCTCACCAAAATTGAAAGTTCCATTACTACTACCTGAATCGTCTGTTTCCTCATTCGGATCTATGAACGAAATGGTGAAAAAATTCTTTAAATTTCTCAAAAGATGTAGCAATGGCAATTTAAAATAGGATCTGAAATACCATTTGGCTTTTCCCCAGTGACCCAGCCCAAATAATTTTTTCTTTTCTTTCTCTTCCTCTAGTACGTTATGGTTAAAGTCTCCAATTTGCGCTTTAATTCTTTTACTTTCACTGGTAATGAAAATATAAATACTGAGGTAGACTGCAAATATGAAAATAATAATGAAATATCTGGGACCCCAGCTTAAAACAATTTTATACCAGTACGGCTTGGGTGGTAAATAGCACCATGCACTCCAAGGTTTGTAGCCACCTTGCCTGGGAGAATCGGGAAAGTTGTAGTTATTATTATCCAGTATAATAGTGGTGTCAGAATCGTCATTGAGTTTATTATAATTAATGAAGGCTAAGCTTGCTAAAATGGCAGGTACTAATGCAGTAATTGGCCAGATATATGACCTTTTTTTGTACAAGCCACCCTCCATATTTCCCGATCTTTTATTTCGCCATTTCCAATTAGGCTTGAAGATCAAAATAGCAAAATGTATGGCGAATATCATTATGGCCATGTCTGCACCTTCGATGGCAAAGGCCGTAAACCAACCCAAGGTATTAAAAAATGCAGGTGTTGCATACACACTATTATCAATAAGGATAATCATGGGATAAATCATCAGAATAAAAGCTTTAAGAAAGTCGCAAATTATCAAAAATGCGATGAGATCATGTCTGAAGACTTTTCGTCTCTTATCCATTTTAGAAAGGAAGAACATTCCGAGGCAACCGGCAATAAGGGACACGGCAGACGCAGTTATAGCTATTATTCTTAACTGCAACAGTTGCGGAGCCGTGAATGTAGAGGTCATCCCCGGCAACCCCAGCAGCTGGTTAACCGTGGTAGTGTTAAGCTGTCGGAGAGAATCAACTCTCTTTTCTAGTAAGGATGACCCTTTCAACGCGTTTAAATTCGGGGGAAATCCCTCAGTTATCATTTTGAGTTGGAGAGTTTGCTTTATTCGTCACACTTCGGATCACTTGTTTGTCGTTTTTTTTTTTGGTGACTCTTACTGCTTTTTATAGACACACACACACACACACACCTTCTTCTGGATACCGTAGAGAAAGGGATGTAGACAAATAAAAAAGGACAAAAGCTAGAAAAAAGACGGAAGAGGACGTGCGATTGCGTTGAATATGACCTTCGCAAATAAATATTAATAAATATGACGTTTTTGCCGCAATGCTAATTCTATAACCCACTCCTTCGTTGCCTTCTATGCTTTAATTAAACAATGGGTCCGGCTCAAACCTGGAAGGAAGATTTATAAATCTTGAAAAGAAAAAAAAGTGTGATTTAAAAAAATGAAAAAGAAAAACAAGAGGGCAAAAAAAAATGAACTACTTATTGAGACATGATTCAAGGGAAAAGACCTTCATATATACAGATTACTTTTCGAAATGGTCAGCCGCTTCATGAGCTCTTCTTGGCTGTATCGTACCACCGTGGTTCAATTAGGCAAGTATGTTGCTAAGATTAATTGCTGCGGCGCATCGTATAAGGTGATATACTAAATTCATTATCATCACTATGCATGGGTGTCATTATTATTAACATGGGAAATGGGCCCACTCCCAAGGACTCTATCGTCGATATATAGACAGCACGATTGCCCAGGAGTTATGGCACGTTGTTTTGAGGCTAAGTGTATTGTTATGTCGAGGTTGTCGGCAGAGCGATTCAGTTTGCACGATTTAATTTGGACTGGGACCTGCAGGGACCGGAATTGTAATGTCAAGGCACCAGTATTTTGGAAAGCGTTTATAGTGTCCTCCCTGGGGCCCAAAGACGAAAAGTTTTCGATTCGAATAGTGTCACTGTATAGCGCCGGATTATCTCTTCCTCTGACTATCAAGATTTCGTTGGTATCCCTTAGTTTTTCACTGACAAACCAGGTCCCTTGGTAATTAGGGTCAGCTTGTGGCATGGATATGCCCACTTTCTGTCCAATTGTGTAAGACCACAATCCATCGTGTCTGCCCCATGTCGTTTTGGCACCGGATTGTGGGTCAACGGTAATGATATCACCCGGTGAACTGGGTAGGTAGTGCTTTAAAAAATTCTTGAACTTCCCATGCTGGGAATTGTTGACGAAGCATATGCCCTGTGAATCAGGCTTTTCTGCAGTCGGGAGGCCTGCATACTTCGCTAAATCTCGTACTTCTGGTTTCGTTAGATGGCCAATGGGTAGCAACAAAGATGACAAAACAGTGGAGTTGATTTGTGAAAGGTAATAGCTTTGATCCTTGGGCCTATAAATGCTTCTCAGTAAATGGAATAATCCTTTTCCATTCATTTCCTGCATAACTCGGGCGTAATGACCAGTAACAAGCCAATAGTTACCCGTCCCATACTTCTCATCCAGCCACTCTCTCAGCTTGCCGAACTTGACGAACTTGTTGCAACCGATATCTGGATTGGGTGTCGACCCTTCACTGTAGCCTCTCAACATTGGTTCAAATACATCTATCCAATAATCTTGCTCAAAATTAACTTTGTCAACTCGGATGTTCAAATGCTTAGCGACACGGTTCACATCTCTCCAATCCCTCTCGTAGCATGGCTCCTTGCCAGGGTCGTCCAAAGATTGTGATTCAGACCAGTTCTGCATATATACTCCTCGGGTATTTGGAAATTCTCCGGCAAATAGTGCTGCCGCCACAGAGGAATCTACCCCAGATGACATTGCCACTATCACGTTGTCAAACTTTGCCGGTAGCCGCTGTGGTCTGTACGGTGAAGCACTCCTCCGTCCTATTAAATTTAAATATCTTGCCAGCATTGTTATCTGACTTGAATCGATTGCCAAATCAATACGCTCACATTTTTAACGTTCTTGTATGTTTCCAAACTTTCATTCTTTTACAATAAAGCAATGTTTTGCCTCAACTATTGAAAGAAAAAAATAAGAGACCAATTGTTACTACCCGGCGCTCTTAAAATTTTCAAGCGATGAGATGAAATTCATACAAAATGGCTTTACAGAGAGTTACTAGTACTTCACTAACTTCCTACTGCTTGAAGTAAAGTCACTAAAAGTACTTTTGTCATTTAAGTTACCACCACATATCTCTTTAACCTAGAATATGGCAGGCGTGCAGAAAAGAAAAAGGGATCTCGAAGATCAAGACGACAATGGAAGCGAGGAGGACGACATCGCCTTTGATATTGCAAATGAAATTGCCTTAAATGATAGTGAGAGTGATGCTAACGACTCCGATAGTGAAGTTGAAGCTGATTATGGTCCCAACGATGTCCAGGATGTGATCGAGTACAGCTCAGATGAAGAAGAAGGAGTGAACAATAAGAAGAAGGCTGAAAACAAGGACATCAAGAAAAAAAAGAATAGTAAGAAGGAAATAGCAGCATTTCCAATGTTAGAAATGTCAGATGATGAAAACAATGCATCTGGTAAAACTCAAACCGGTGATGATGAGGATGATGTCAATGAATATTTCTCCACAAATAACTTGGAGAAAACAAAGCATAAAAAAGGTAGTTTTCCCAGCTTTGGCCTATCCAAAATTGTATTGAACAATATTAAAAGGAAGGGATTTCGCCAACCCACTCCTATTCAAAGGAAGACTATCCCATTAATTTTGCAAAGTAGGGATATTGTTGGTATGGCACGTACCGGTTCTGGTAAGACTGCAGCATTCATCTTGCCAATGGTGGAAAAATTGAAAAGTCACTCAGGTAAAATTGGCGCCCGTGCAGTCATCTTATCGCCTTCCAGAGAATTAGCCATGCAGACTTTCAACGTTTTCAAGGATTTTGCCAGAGGAACAGAACTAAGAAGCGTCCTCTTGACTGGTGGTGATTCCTTGGAAGAACAATTTGGCATGATGATGACCAACCCAGACGTTATTATTGCAACACCTGGTAGATTTTTACATCTGAAAGTTGAAATGAACCTCGATTTGAAGAGTGTTGAGTACGTTGTTTTCGATGAAGCTGATAGGTTGTTCGAAATGGGTTTTCAAGAACAGTTGAATGAATTACTTGCATCTTTGCCTACAACAAGACAGACTTTGTTGTTTTCTGCTACTCTACCTAATTCATTGGTTGATTTTGTTAAGGCTGGTTTGGTTAATCCAGTTTTGGTTCGTTTGGACGCGGAAACGAAAGTTTCAGAGAACTTAGAAATGCTTTTTCTATCCAGTAAAAACGCAGATAGAGAGGCGAACCTATTATATATTTTGCAAGAAATCATAAAGATTCCGTTAGCCACTAGTGAACAACTTCAAAAGCTGCAAAATAGTAACAATGAGGCAGATAGTGACTCAGATGATGAAAATGATCGCCAAAAGAAGAGGAGGAATTTCAAGAAGGAAAAGTTCCGTAAACAAAAAATGCCTGCAGCTAATGAACTTCCTTCTGAAAAAGCAACTATTCTGTTCGTTCCAACAAGACATCATGTGGAATACATTTCTCAACTCTTAAGAGACTGCGGATACTTGATTTCGTACATCTACGGTACTTTGGACCAACATGCTCGTAAACGTCAATTATATAATTTTAGGGCGGGCTTAACTTCCATTTTGGTTGTTACAGATGTTGCTGCAAGAGGTGTCGATATTCCAATGTTAGCCAATGTTATTAATTACACATTACCTGGTTCATCAAAAATTTTTGTTCATCGTGTAGGTAGAACTGCAAGAGCCGGTAACAAAGGTTGGGCATATTCCATTGTCGCTGAAAATGAATTACCTTACCTATTAGATTTGGAGCTATTTTTGGGGGAAAAAATTCTTCTAACACCAATGTACGATAGTCTAGTCGACGTGATGAAGAAAAGGTGGATAGATGAAGGAAAACCGGAATATCAATTTCAACCCCCAAAGCTTTCTTACACAAAAAGACTCGTTCTAGGTTCATGTCCAAGACTGGATGTTGAAGGCTTAGGTGATCTTTATAAGAATCTGATGTCCTCTAATTTTGACCTTCAGTTGGCGAAGAAAACAGCCATGAAGGCAGAAAAACTTTACTACAGAACACGCACTTCCGCCTCCCCTGAATCTTTAAAGAGAAGTAAAGAGATCATTTCTTCTGGCTGGGATGCTCAAAATGCATTTTTTGGTAAAAATGAAGAGAAGGAAAAATTGGATTTTTTGGCTAAATTGCAAAACAGAAGAAACAAGGAAACGGTATTTGAGTTCACCAGAAACCCAGACGATGAAATGGCAGTGTTTATGAAAAGGAGAAGAAAGCAATTAGCGCCAATTCAACGAAAGGCGACTGAAAGAAGGGAACTATTAGAAAAGGAAAGAATGGCTGGTCTTTCACATTCTATCGAAGATGAAATTTTGAAAGGTGACGATGGTGAGACAGGTTACACCGTGTCAGAGGATGCCTTAAAAGAATTTGAAGATGCGGACCAATTATTAGAAGCACAGGAAAACGAAAACAAAAAGAAAAAGAAACCGAAGTCTTTTAAGGATCCAACTTTCTTTTTAAGTCACTATGCGCCAGCTGGTGAAATACAAGATAAACAATTACAGATAACCAATGGGTTCGCTAATGATGCTGCTCAAGCGGCTTACGATTTAAATAGCGATGATAAAGTGCAAGTTCATAAGCAAACAGCGACCGTAAAATGGGATAAAAAAAGAAAAAAATATGTTAATACTCAAGGTATTGATAACAAGAAATATATTATTGGTGAAAGTGGCCAAAAAATCGCGGCAAGCTTCAGGTCTGGTAGATTTGATGATTGGTCGAAGGCAAGAAATTTGAAACCATTGAAGGTAGGTTCGAGAGAAACAAGCATACCATCTAACTTGCTCGAAGACCCTTCACAAGGTCCTGCTGCAAATGGTAGAACCGTCCGTGGGAAATTCAAGCATAAACAAATGAAAGCGCCTAAAATGCCAGATAAACACAGAGACAATTATTATTCGCAAAAGAAGAAGGTGGAAAAGGCTCTACAAAGTGGAATTTCCGTCAAGGGATATAATAACGCTCCGGGTCTGCGAAGCGAATTGAAGTCCACTGAGCAAATTAGAAAGGACAGGATTATAGCAGAGAAAAAACGTGCGAAGAATGCTCGTCCTTCCAAAAAGCGTAAATTTTAGATAGTTTAAAACCATCTAGATCTACAGATATATAGTTTACATATGTACCATAGCAAGAAAACAAAAATAGATAGCGAGTCCGTTCTTCATAATTCTTTGTAGTTCTTTGTGATTTCAGTATTTTGTCGATGTAAGTCATGTTCAATATTTTTTTTGTAGCGCATTTTATTCTAACTTTCCGATGAGGCAACAAAGAAGTGTTAAGTATCGGCTGACGAAGTGCAATAAAAAGTACTTAGTTATACGGTAGATCAAGAACCTTCGGTGAGCCAAGCGAGGGTGTATACATTCATTTAATTTTGCTTTAATAGGAGTAGGAGGGCATCATCTCAATGAATTTACTTGAAACAAGGAGGTCCTTGTTGGAGGAGATGGAGATTATTGAAAATGCCATAGCAGAAAGAATTCAGCGGAATCCAGAGTTATATTACCACTATATACAAGAATCGAGCAAGGTGTTTCCTGATACTAAACTGCCTAGATCATCGTTGATTGCAGAGAATAAAATATACAAGTTTAAAAAGGTTAAGAGGAAGAGAAAACAGATAATTTTGCAGCAACATGAGATAAATATTTTTCTTCGAGACTACCAAGAGAAACAACAAACTTTTAATAAAATCAATCGTCCAGAAGAGACACAGGAGGATGACAAGGATTTGCCTAATTTCGAAAGAAAACTACAACAGCTAGAGAAGGAACTGAAAAATGAAGATGAGAACTTTAAATTGGATATCAACTCTAAAAAAGACAAATACGCTTTATTCTCATCTTCTTCTGATCCATCGAGGCGCACAAATATATTGTCTGACAGAGCTCGAGACCTAGACTTAAATGAAATATTTACTAGAGATGAGCAATATGGTGAATATATGGAGCTGGAACAATTTCATTCTTTATGGTTGAATGTAATTAAACGGGGCGATTGTTCACTGCTTCAATTTCTCGACATCCTAGAATTATTTTTGGACGACGAGAAATATTTGCTAACCCCACCGATGGATCGCAAGAATGATAGATACATGGCCTTTTTGCTAAAGTTGAGCAAATATGTAGAAACTTTTTTCTTCAAAAGTTATGCTTTGCTTGACGCTGCGGCAGTTGAAAATCTAATCAAATCTGACTTCGAACATTCATACTGTAGGGGATCTCTTCGGTCCGAGGCAAAAGGTATCTATTGCCCTTTTTGTTCGAGGTGGTTCAAGACATCTTCCGTTTTCGAAAGCCATTTAGTAGGGAAAATTCATAAGAAAAATGAATCTAAAAGAAGAAATTTTGTGTACTCTGAATATAAACTGCATCGGTATTTGAAATATTTAAAGGATGAATTTTCTCGAACGAGAAGTTTTGTTGAAAGAAAACTGGCATTTACTGCAAATGAAAGAATGGCAGAAATGGATATCTTAACACAGAAGTATGAAGCACCTGCATATGATTCGACGGAAAAAGAGGGGGCCGAACAAGTGGATGGTGAGCAGAGAGATGGTCAACTGCAAGAAGAGCACCTCTCTGGTAAATCGTTTGACATGCCATTGGGTCCGGATGGATTGCCTATGCCATACTGGCTATACAAACTGCATGGGCTTGACAGAGAGTATCGCTGCGAAATTTGTTCGAATAAAGTTTATAATGGGCGACGCACTTTTGAAAGACATTTCAACGAAGAAAGACATATTTATCACTTGCGATGCCTTGGTATCGAACCTTCTTCAGTATTCAAGGGCATAACCAAAATTAAGGAGGCACAAGAGCTCTGGAAAAATATGCAGGGGCAGTCACAGTTGACATCTATTGCAGCAGTTCCCCCAAAGCCTAATCCTTCACAACTAAAAGTTCCTACAGAATTAGAACTAGAAGAAGAAGACGAAGAAGGAAATGTAATGAGTAAGAAGGTCTACGATGAACTTAAGAAGCAAGGTTTGGTGTGAAATCTCTCTGTGATATGTATATTTGTTTGATAGATAGCAGTTGTATGTATTTATACTATTCTTAGTAATGACCTTATTACCCGTCTTGTAGAATTGAAAGGCGAAAAACAATTTGAGGACCCATATAATGGAAGAAAACGGACGTGAAAGTTAAATATACGTACCAGAAGACAAATCACAGTAATAAACTAACAAAACTATATAATAATAATGGACCCACATAATCCAATTGGTATGTTGTTGATATTTTTAGTGTTTGTGGAGGCAATTGAGCTCGGTGCCCCTTTTGGCTTTGCCTCTTTTGCATTTTAGTTCTTTTACCCCTATATTATTAATACTAACCATCTCGATATAGTCCTTGATCAGGGTACTGGTTTCGTCAAAATTGGTCGTGCTGGCGAGAATTTCCCAGATTACACGTTTCCTTCTATTGTTGGTAGACCCATCTTGAGGGCGGAAGAACGTGCCAGCGTTGCTACACCATTAAAGGACATTATGATTGGTGATGAGGCAAGTGAAGTTCGCTCTTATCTGCAAATATCTTATCCTATGGAAAACGGTATTATTAAGAATTGGACAGATATGGAACTTCTTTGGGATTACGCCTTTTTCGAGCAAATGAAACTACCATCCACCTCCAACGGTAAGATTTTACTAACGGAACCTCCAATGAATCCGCTGAAAAATAGGGAAAAAATGTGTGAGGTAATGTTCGAAAAATACGATTTTGGCGGAGTTTATGTTGCCATCCAAGCTGTTCTAGCATTGTACGCACAAGGTTTGTCTTCAGGAGTCGTCGTCGATTCCGGTGACGGTGTTACTCATATAGTCCCAGTTTACGAATCTGTCGTTTTGAGCCACTTAACAAGAAGATTAGATGTTGCGGGTAGAGACGTTACTAGGCATTTGATTGATCTGCTTTCTCGTCGTGGTTATGCATTTAACAGAACTGCAGATTTCGAAACTGTGCGTCAGATAAAGGAAAAATTATGTTATGTTTCATATGATTTAGACCTAGATACAAAATTGGCTAGAGAAACAACCGCCCTTGTGGAATCGTATGAGTTACCAGATGGCAGGACAATCAAAGTGGGACAAGAGAGATTTGAAGCACCAGAATGTTTGTTCCAACCTGGTTTGGTTGACGTTGAACAACCTGGCGTGGGCGAGCTGTTATTTAATACTGTGCAATCGGCTGATGTTGATATCAGAAGTTCCCTGTATAAGGCCATTGTTCTTTCAGGTGGTTCAAGTATGTACCCAGGGCTGCCTTCGAGATTAGAGAAAGAATTGAAACAATTATGGTTTAGTAGAGTTTTACACAATGACCCTTCAAGACTTGATAAATTCAAAGTTAGAATTGAAGATCCTCCAAGGAGAAAGCATATGGTTTTCATTGGTGGTGCCGTTTTAGCTAGTATCATGGCTGATAAAGACCACATGTGGTTGTCTAAGCAAGAATGGCAAGAAAGCGGGCCATCTGCAATGACTAAATTTGGTCCAAGATAGATTTGAACTTTATTGATCCAAAAGAATTAATAAAAAAGTTTAAATCTACGAATGAAAAATGGAAATGGAAAAATATAAACTTATATATAAATGTAATAAGTTAATAAGGCACAATTGTTGAACAAGCAATCAAAATATAATATTTCACTGAGCGCCGTTAGAGGATAGTTATCCTTTTCTTGGTATTTCAAGTATTCAGTGTCTGTGTCGAAAAATTGATTGATGGTTTATTTAAATGAATATATATAAATATGTAAAAAAGAGTTGATCAAAGTAAATAAATCAGTACATGCATGGCAAACTCTAAATGTATTTATGTTCATAACTGGCACATGCTTTTCTTCCTTATGCGGCTCTTCTAAATTTTGTAATCTGCAAATTTCCTTAAAACAGTGTCTACCACATCATTGAGATCATCTTGTGATATATGAGGCTTCTCAGAGCCATATCTAACGGCATTCCTAATAAGGTCTTCCATAATCGATCCGGATATCATAAAAGGTTGAAGGAAAGTGCTACTCAGGACTTTATCCACAGTCCATCTTTTGTCTGGGTTCCTGTACAGACATGCTTTCATTAATTCAATGGCAGACTTTGGAATCTTTTCATTATTGCTAGTATGTTCAGGAAATGGGATTTTCACATCAGGATTCATAATAGCCAACAGCCTATTTTGGCCTTGGAAACTGCCATATGGGGGTTTCCCGTAAATCATCTGATATATAATACAACCGCATGACCACATATCAGATGGTCTCCCCACTTTCCACTTGTTTCCCTCATGTTGGTTCTCACTATTTTGTGTGTAATTCATAGCAACTAGTGCTTCTGGTGCCATATAATTTGGAGTCCCAATTTGAGTTTCACGATATATATTCACCGTATGTTCCGGTACCGCGTTTGCTATACCAAAATCAATGATTTTTAAGATACCTTTCACTAAAACAAAATTTGCAGGTTTTAAATCCGAATGAACTATGCCCGCATCATGAACTACTTTAATGCACAGCAACATTTCCTTTGTATAGAATCTAACAAAATTAAAATCCAGTGGCATGCCGCTTCTTTGGTTAAGGATTTGTGACAAATCATGATCACCACATTCCATTATCAAATACAATAAACCATCCCCCATTTCATAATCTAGTAGTTGGATTACACGCTTTTGGTCTTTCAATTTTTCCAGAAGTTCTATTTCTCCTTTGAATCCATCAATACTTGAATCGTCAAAAGCGTCAAAAGACACCCTTTTGAGCGCGTATACCCTATTGCCAGATCCTTTCACCTTGTAAACTCTGGAGGATCCACCTCTACCCAAAAGTTCTATTTTTTCGTACTGGGAGTCATTTACTGTAATTATATTTCTATTATTCGATAAAGAAGCGGACTTTGCAGGTTCAACAATTTCAACTTTCTTGGTGACTGGAGGTTTGGGAGCAGGTCGATGGTAAAATACTTCTAGATTTTTACTGTTTATATTCTCATTCGTTATTGCATCATCCAATGATCGTTTTAGTCTCTTATTCTCTTGTTGAAGGAGATTATCAGCGTGATTTGCATTTATGCTTATGTTTCGCAGTACTTCTCTTTTTTCGGAGTCGGAATCTTTATTTCTGGAAATTCCTTTATAAATTTTATGAATTGGGCTGTTGAAATTGCTGTTATTGCTAGTATCAATATTCTCCTTGAGAGCTCTTCTTATTTCGATCGATGACTTAGATGAAGATGATCCGGTAGAAACTTTTCGCCTGGGTTGAGAACCATTATTGGATGTTATAGAATTGTCCTTGTTTGCCAATAAGTTGTTACTAGAAAGTGAAGAGGAAGAAGACCTACTTTTATAAAGCAATTCTCTGGAACTATGTTTTCGGAGTGCTGCTTGTCTATTTTCTTCTCTTTGTTTATCAAAGTAGATTTGAGATATTAGTGGAAGGTCACTTGTGGGAAGATTATGTTTTTTAATATACTGGATAGGATTCAAATCTCCAAAATCAATTGAATCATAATCCGTATTTCTCTTCGTTTCTTTAAAGTTTGTTTGGTGAGAATCCTCAAGTGGTAATTCCACTGTCTCCCTTGCATTTATTGGCTGGTTTGGAGAGTTAGGCACATCCTCATCAAAGATATTTGTCAAAGTCATCGCTCTCTTTGCAGGACCCAGCTTCGTTGTCCTATTGGATATTAAAAATCTCTTACTTCTCCTTTCAGCATACTTTGCCGTAATATCTTCTTTCATATTTTGTCGCAAATTCCTTATCCTTTCAAAACTCTTATCAAGACTATTTCCAACATTTATCTCTATGTCACTAGTGTTCATCGTCGTCATGCTAGTCTGGTGATTATTTCTCAGATATCGTCCGAACAAGGTTGAATGCGATGAGGTACTAGTATGACCGGATGTCAAATTGCCCATTGACGGTGGGGGGTGACTCCTTGATGAACTCCTGTCCATTTCTTCTAATCGATTTGCGATCTTGTCATTATTATGACTTGATAATATCTCTGATGCTGAAGTTTTTTCTGTGTGGGAAAGTAAAGCTGATCCGAAATTGCTTAGTTTTGGAGGCGTAGTGAACTCTTCGTCATCTGAAAACTGTCGTGTATTAGTTCTCGATTTTAAATCCACATAATCATGGAATGAGTTTGTTGACATGTTTGTTTTGAGATCATCCAGTTCTTGCAGAAACAATTTATTATTTTGGTTGTAAAGCTACTTCTATAAACAACTGCAATATTCCTATTCAGACTTCAGTGGGCTGGGTCAAGTAGGCTTCTATAAATTTTGTAGGTTACTATTAATATAGTAGATCTTAAATTCTCTTTAAGCTTGCCTTCACATAAACATCACTATTACTCTTTGCAACCCTTGGTAGTTTTTTTTTTGGTTTTGTTTACTATTTCTAATTGATATTATCATTTAATACGATGGAAGTGACACCAAAAATTATTTTGTGTCACTGCACACCATAAATAAAGGTATTGGTCAGAATATATAAACATGTATGATATATAAATTGTGGCATCACAGTAATGCTCAAACAAAAACTTTAATGTTCTTTACTCTTTTAGGGTGTATTCAGTGTTTTTGTCGTTTATTTTTGAAATGTTATATTTTGAAAAGAATTCTCCAGAATCACCATTTGTTGTGATAACAAAGTGTTTTGATAGTAGCGTATTTACACTTTTGATGGCAATAATTGTGTTAAGGGTTTTGCTGCTGTTAGAGGTTTCACTTTCTTGTAATATCTTGAAAAAATCAGCCTTCGAATAAGCTCCGCCATTGAACATTATTGCAGGAAAGGATTCGTCTAAAATAATGACATATACGTCTGCAATATGCTTCTTGCCCTCGAGTTTTTTTGAAGGGTTTAGCGGTAAATTTTTCATTGAGTCTAAATACAACTTGTATCGAACACTGGAAAATATGAAAGTTTGGAATTTTCTGAGTTCACTTCGGCAATTATCAATATCGAGTTCCAAGTCATAGGATTCTTTGATCCATTTCTCGACGCTGTCTCCTAAAAAGTAGGATCTTATTCCCAGTTCGTTCTTGGTGAAGGACTCCAACACTCTTTTCTGCAGGAAACTTAGAAACTGCTTTCTGGTTTCTTCTTGCTTTACTAAATCAACATTCAAACCTTTGGCAAACTCGTTTGGAATTCCCATCCTGGAAGATATCTCTTTCCAACTCTGAACCATAGGTTGTAATTGTAATGATCTCATGGTGGGTAATGTTATTTTCAATTTTGTTTTCGGTAAGGAGGTCAAGACATCTTTGTAAAAGATATTTTTCTGCCATTTTTTGAATTGTTTAAAAAAAATGAACATAATAAGAAGGGGAAAAAAAAAGTGAAAAATTAAGGGAATAACGACTATCGTTGATGTTAGAATGAATGTGAAGATACTTGCAGTTGCAAATATGATAAAAAATGGGGAGACTTTATATACTTTCACAAACGGCTTGTTACCGTTCTTTGGTGACTTCGAAGAAAATATAAACTTTATTTCTGCACGTCGTGACGAATGGAAGGCTCTTTTACCAACCAACCTGGATGTCGAGCTTTTCAGACTGGATAGAAATTGGTGAGTGGTAGAACAATAATTAGAAGAAATGCATGAAAGCTTACGAAACTGGAAACTTTCTCCTCGATATTTTGGAATTGCGGGAGATGTAATCGCCGAAGGCACTGGTTTAGGAAAAGCCCTTAATATTCCTGGCAAGTACATATTGAAACCCTTTCCATTATTGAGACTATTGAGCGTAACGCTGTTCATAAGCTCCCTTGTCCTACTGGCTAATCCCACTGGAACTTTGAACATTTTTTCCTACTCATATGTGGTTACGGTGGTCTTATTTATCTGCGCTAAATCACTTTTCAATTATTCTTTGCAGTTTATAGGGGAGGAGACTTCCTCTTTGTAAAATCTAATAGGGCGTGTTCACAATTTTATGCGTCGGGTGACTTCAATTTGGCGCCCGTTGAGATTATCTAAAAAATGCTTTTATTTATTTAAGCGCTTTTTGTTTTGACGAATGTATTTATGTTTTTGTATATATATGAGCGTTTTTTTTTTCCAGATTTAACTAGTTTTCTTTTTCACCTGTATGCACACCATCTTTTATTCCTATATAATGCCTTTTATAGTACTTTGAATCTTCTATATACAATTTTTTAGGTTTTATCTTTTAAAAAGTGTTTATTTCATTAATTTGAATCTTTATTCCCGTGTTGCTTGGTCAGCTCATTCAACTCCTCCTCAGTGACCAAGTGATGCTTATGATTCTTTGGTTTTTCAACCAAATCGCCAGATGTAGGGTCAACTTCACAGGAGGGGACGGATACAAGCCAATCATCCTTTACCACGTCATTCATTAAAACTCTTTGCTTTGGTTCTAAAGCCAACATTCTGCCTATTATTGTCCGTGAATGTCTTGGCAGTAGCCTTAATATTTTATTTGGCCCCCGAACTATATCATCTTCGTCCTCAGGTTCCTCAGTAAATAACCTAAATGAGTTGAAGCTCTTTTTTGGAGCCTTCCAAGGAAATCTTTTAAGGACCATACAGTAAAATATAATAGCGATAGACCACACATCTGCTACTCTTGGATCGTAGGATGTTTGTTTCAATAACTCAGGAGCCAAATAAGGGTCAGAACCCACGATTCCATGTGATTTTACAATGGTATCTTCGTAAGGGTATTGGAACACTACAGCGCTCCCAAAGTCAATCAGTTTCAAGATGCCATCTTTAGTGACGACACAATTGTCCAATTTTAAATCCCTATGAGCTAAGCCCATAGAGTGCAGGTAATTAACGCCGTGGCACAGCTGCTTGAAGTAACAGTTGACTTCATCTTGTGTCATTAGGTTACTCATGACGAGATTAAAAAAATCATATGGCGCATACTCCATTACTAATAAATAGGTGTCACCTTCAGTCAACATATCTAGGGTTTCAATGATATTTTCGTGGTGCAGCGTGGAACCAATACAAAATTCAGTGGTAACCTTCTTAGAATAATTAGCTAATTGAGACTGATTAGTTCCTTCATTGTTTAAGTGTGGTTTTCTGAACATTTTGCAAGCAAATAACTTGCCGTCTGTTCTTTCTACTACGGACACTGAACCGGAAGCTCCTTCGCCTAATTTTCTACCAGGAATACCATATTTTTCTAATAGCTCCACTGGGTTATCTGTTTCGTATAACGCTTTTCCGTTACTTTCTACTATATTTTCATTGGTGTTCAAATTGAGCTTCGGTTTTGTAGGGGTGGATCCACGGTTGTGATGGTGGTGATGATGATGGTTATCGTGATAATCATTATGAATTTTTTTGAAAAATCTTGTTAATCTCAAGGATTTTTTCTTTCTTGATGAGGTATCATCACTACCGCTTGAAGAATTATGCTGTAGTTCCACGGACCCAGGGGTGGAGGCTTGAGAGTCCATGAAGTGTTTGTCTTCAATCTGTTTCTGTAGTATCTCTACGGGATGCATATGTGCCTGGTATGATAAATTCGAAGAGGGTGTATCAGATTTTGCAGAAGACACTGTAGAAATGTTGCTATGAGCTGTAGAGCGAACGGGGTGAGGATGGTGGAAAGCATCTTTTGAGCCTTGATGAATGTAGTTTATTGGATTGTGAATACTATGGGGTAAGTGGGGCACAGTGTGTCCCGTACGAACGGGATTATGATTGTTAGGTAAGGGCCGTGAAGGAGAGTAGTCAATAGGAGCTTTTTTAGCTGAAGTAGGAGAAATACCTGTCAAAGTAGAACTTGCTACTACGTGTGACTCCTTTGACAACGCGCCATTTCCCTGGGGGCTCTTTCCTATGGTAGATCTTCGGTCGTTGGGTTTGTTATACTTTATTTGATCCTCTTGGTCAGAATCTGTATTCTTTTTTGAAGATCTAGAAGAAGACTTTGAAACATCATCTGTCTTTGAGTATGATTGGTTACCACCTCCATTGAATATTTTAGCCGATAAATTCTTCAACTTAGTTGGCCTAAATAATGAAGACAGCGAAGTTGATGAAGATGAGTGTAATGGAGTTTCCTTAACCATTATGCTATGAATTTCAGGCTGCTCTTTTCTGTCCTTCTCTCTTTTTTTCCCTCTCAAATCCTCTCAGCTTATTAGCGCACTAAAGAGTCAGTTTGGGTGAATAGCGTAATCAACTTATGGAAAAGAAGAACACTAGAATCCGTCACTATTGGCTGCAAATAAGTATTATATCTTTTTTCAATGAGAAATCTTGCTTGCCCCATAACAGGTACAATACTTAGCAAGCCAGGAAGAGTCACACTGCAAAATAGATATATGAGAAGCGGAAGTAGCTTTTCCCCTTATAGATGTACGCCGTTCGATATTACCCGAACTGCAAGAAAAGCTTCTCCAAATATCTACTGGCCTCCATTCAAGAAGGCAATTAAAGAGACTATGTGTACATGAATGGGAACTTGGTATGATGGTAGTAATGCTTTATTAGTCATTCCCCTACCCCCTTGCGCAACCTATCATTTTACTTGCCAGATGTGCTCTCCACTGTTAGAGCCTCTTCGCTGACAAAGAATGGACGAGTACGCGAGCGGTGAAACGAGCACTGCAGGCAAGAGAAAGAAAAATCATGCATGATTTGGAAAGCGAATAAGAAATGACGCAGTTGAGTGTTTGAGTTGGAGCCAGCTGTGTTATTCACAGGTTCATTTCGAGAAAATAAACGCCTTTGGTGGAAGCGGACACTATATTTCACATTTTAGCTGTAGAAGTAAAAAATTTATTTCAAGTTTACTTAATCCATTCAAGCAGTGCTTTCCCGGAGTTTCGAATAAAAGACACTGAGGACTTTTCAGTTTGAATTTGAGATATGTTGTGGAAGTTTCCCAATACCAGAACCGCCTTTGAAATCCGGAAGTTTTCTTTTATGTTCTTGTGAATTTTCTATCCGAGTTTTAACTTTCGATATTCAGAAAGAATAGCCGTTCATCTCTTTTATATTATATTTAGCGATGTAATGAAAGTAAAAAAACAAAAAAAAAAAACAACAATAATCAAATGACGCATATCTAAATATTCCAGAAAAGAATATAAATAACGAGGGTGATAAAGCGGGTGCAATTAAATTCTCTGTAGTACAAAAATATGTAATAACCGCAGAACTTGTTAGTGGAATCTCTTTTAGATGTAGCTTGAAGGCTCAATTCGCTCCCCTTCGGTTTGCTGAAGGAAGAACGATGCGGAATATTACTTTGTGACCATGTTATGTAAAGACAAATTCCTATTTTTTTTTATTTCTGCCCATGCATGGCTTATTGATTCACTAAGGATGCGTTATACCTTGTTGTGTTCCAATCCCAGTAAAACGTCAATTCCTTTTCTTTGCTAACTTTGGAGACGTCGCAATCTTCATAGAAGCTCACACCTCGTAATCTGTCTTTGGCATACTCGTAAAATGTGCCCTCTTCACATGAAAAACCTGGACCACTGGAGCAACTCTCTATAGGAACCACAGCATCGTTGACCACATAACGGACGTACGAATCGTTTGAGCATTGAAACTTTTCTGTGTAGACTCTAGCTCCCTGAGGAATGTACCACGACCTGTGGTAGGAATGATCACGAAAGGGAACATGATTGGTTGTTAAATTTCTAGTGTCATCAATCAATCCAGCAGTTGTCAAATAATTTAGAATATCAGTATCGTGCGTAAAGCTCAGCCAAACTTTTTGGTCCAAGTGCGCACTTTGTCGTATTAGCTTCACTGTTGCATTGAACAAATTAGCACCTATAGATTTAATCAATTTGTATCCGGGACCATTTTGGTAGAAGCTCGTCAAATCAGTCTCATAAGAATAATGTATTAACTCTGCCGCGGAGAAAATGTCACAAATGTTACTATAACCTTTTGCGTTCAACTCGAAGGCACACCAAGAAAACAAGGCCGCTGCATCTTTCCTGCTCAAGTTCAGCCCTTTATTTTCGTCATTAAGACGATCGGAAATATTTTCTAAGTAGTCCCTCGAATATGACATTAATATATCATTGTTGGCATTCGAATTCCAATTGGGGCACGAACTTTTGGCAGCTAATGTGTTTGCTCCTGACGAGGAATTTTCGCTAAGTGTTTGAAGTGATATATTAAAGCCATCGCCCAAAGCCTCGGCAAAATATTGCGCAGTATCGTAGATTCTTTTCGAATTTGTGGTGAAGATAGGAAAGTTGGTACAGTTCTCCATCAATTTTCCATATTTTGCTAAAAACTCCCTTGCATGTCTCTTTGCATTCATTTCTCCTGTATACGGGTTCAACACATCAATCGAATTTTGCAAAGTTGTCTCCATTTCTAGAAGACTTTCATCGGGAATAAAAAATTCATATCCATTATTCAAAAACGATAATGATCCCTCGTACTTACCTGTGTAATTGGATATTTTATACCATACTTCAAAAATATCCTTGGCCTCACTTCTGGTAGGATACCTTTCGCCATGTCTGCCAATCATTTGAACTTGCGTTAATCTACAACCTTCAGGAATATCAGTGGGTATACCGTAGTTAGCGGGAAAGGAGAAATATGGCGCAGACCCTCCAAGAAAGGGAAACAGACTCTTCTGAGAGCCAATTAGTTCAATATCCGCAAAACTTCTGAGTGGGATGGAGAGTGCCTTAGATAATAGAACACCTAAACAAATGGCAAAAATAACGGGCTTCACCATTGTTCCTGTATGGTGTATTAGAACATAGCTGAAAATACTTCTGCCTCAAAAAAGTGTTAAAAAAAAGAGGCATTATATAGAGGTAAAGCCTACAGGCGCAAGATAACACATCACCGCTCTCCCCCCTCTCATGAAAAGTCATCGCTAAAGAGGAACACTGAAGGTTCCCGTAGGTTGTCTTTGGCACAAGGTAGTACATGGTAAAAACTCAGGATGGAATAATTCAAATTCACCAATTTCAACGTCCCTTGTTTAAAAAGAAAAGAATTTTTCTCTTTAAGGTAGCACTAATGCATTATCGATGATGTAACCATTCACACAGGTTATTTAGCTTTTGATCCTTGAACCATTAATTAACCCAGAAATAGAAATTACCCAAGTGGGGCTCTCCAACACAATGAGAGGAAAGGTGACTTTTTAAGGGGGCCAGACCCTGTTAAAAACCTTTGATGGCTATGTAATAATAGTAAATTAAGTGCAAACATGTAAGAAAGATTCTCGGTAACGACCATACAAATATTGGGCGTGTGGCGTAGTCGGTAGCGCGCTCCCTTAGCATGGGAGAGGTCTCCGGTTCGATTCCGGACTCGTCCAAATTATTTTTTACTTTCCGCGGTGCCGAGATGCAGACGTGGCCAACTGTGTCTGCCGTCGCAAAATGATTTGAATTTTGCGTCGCGCACGTTTCTCACGTACATAATAAGTATTTTCATACAGTTCTAGCAAGACGAGGTGGTCAAAATAGAAGCGTCCTATGTTTTACAGTACAAGACAGTCCATACTGAAATGACAACGTACTTGACTTTTCAGTATTTTCTTTTTCTCACAGTCTGGTTATTTTTGAAAGCGCACGAAATATATGTAGGCAAGCATTTTCTGAGTCTGCTGACCTCTAAAATTAATGCTATTGTGCACCTTAGTAACCCAAGGCAGGACAGTTACCTTGCGTGGTGTTACTATGGCCGGAAGCCCGAAAGAGTTATCGTTACTCCGATTATTTTGTACAGCTGATGGGACCTTGCCGTCTTCATTTTTTTTTTTTCACCTATAGAGCCGGGCAGAGCTGCCCGGCTTAACTAAGGGCCGGAAAAAAAACGGAAAAAAGAAAGCCAAGCGTGTAGACGTAGTATAACAGTATATCTGACACGCACGTGATGACCACGTAATCGCATCGCCCCTCACCTCTCACCTCTCACCGCTGACTCAGCTTCACTAAAAAGGAAAATATATACTCTTTCCCAGGCAAGGTGACAGCGGTCCCCGTCTCCTCCACAAAGGCCTCTCCTGGGGTTTGAGCAAGTCTAAGTTTACGTAGCATAAAAATTCTCGGATTGCGTCAAATAATAAAAAAAGTAACCCCACTTCTACTTCTACATCGGAAAAACATTCCATTCACATATCGTCTTTGGCCTATCTTGTTTTGTCCTCGGTAGATCAGGTCAGTACAAACGCAACACGAAAGAACAAAAAAAGAAGAAAACAGAAGGCCAAGACAGGGTCAATGAGACTGTTGTCCTCCTACTGTCCCTATGTCTCTGGCCGATCACGCGCCATTGTCCCTCAGAAACAAATCAAACACCCACACCCCGGGCACCCAAAGTCCCCACCCACACCACCAATACGTAAACGGGGCGCCCCCTGCAGGCCCTCCTGCGCGCGGCCTCCCGCCTTGCTTCTCTCCCCTTCCTTTTCTTTTTCCAGTTTTCCCTATTTTGTCCCTTTTTCCGCACAACAAGTATCAGAATGGGTTCATCAAATCTATCCAACCTAATTCGCACGTAGACTGGCTTGGTATTGGCAGTTTCGTAGTTATATATATACTACCATGAGTGAAACTGTTACGTTACCTTAAATTCTTTCTCCCTTTAATTTTCTTTTATCTTACTCTCCTACATAAGACATCAAGAAACAATTGTATATTGTACACCCCCCCCCTCCACAAACACAAATATTGATAATATAAAGATGTCTGCTGCTGCTGATAGATTAAACTTAACTTCCGGCCACTTGAATGCTGGTAGAAAGAGAAGTTCCTCTTCTGTTTCTTTGAAGGCTGCCGAAAAGCCTTTCAAGGTTACTGTGATTGGATCTGGTAACTGGGGTACTACTATTGCCAAGGTGGTTGCCGAAAATTGTAAGGGATACCCAGAAGTTTTCGCTCCAATAGTACAAATGTGGGTGTTCGAAGAAGAGATCAATGGTGAAAAATTGACTGAAATCATAAATACTAGACATCAAAACGTGAAATACTTGCCTGGCATCACTCTACCCGACAATTTGGTTGCTAATCCAGACTTGATTGATTCAGTCAAGGATGTCGACATCATCGTTTTCAACATTCCACATCAATTTTTGCCCCGTATCTGTAGCCAATTGAAAGGTCATGTTGATTCACACGTCAGAGCTATCTCCTGTCTAAAGGGTTTTGAAGTTGGTGCTAAAGGTGTCCAATTGCTATCCTCTTACATCACTGAGGAACTAGGTATTCAATGTGGTGCTCTATCTGGTGCTAACATTGCCACCGAAGTCGCTCAAGAACACTGGTCTGAAACAACAGTTGCTTACCACATTCCAAAGGATTTCAGAGGCGAGGGCAAGGACGTCGACCATAAGGTTCTAAAGGCCTTGTTCCACAGACCTTACTTCCACGTTAGTGTCATCGAAGATGTTGCTGGTATCTCCATCTGTGGTGCTTTGAAGAACGTTGTTGCCTTAGGTTGTGGTTTCGTCGAAGGTCTAGGCTGGGGTAACAACGCTTCTGCTGCCATCCAAAGAGTCGGTTTGGGTGAGATCATCAGATTCGGTCAAATGTTTTTCCCAGAATCTAGAGAAGAAACATACTACCAAGAGTCTGCTGGTGTTGCTGATTTGATCACCACCTGCGCTGGTGGTAGAAACGTCAAGGTTGCTAGGCTAATGGCTACTTCTGGTAAGGACGCCTGGGAATGTGAAAAGGAGTTGTTGAATGGCCAATCCGCTCAAGGTTTAATTACCTGCAAAGAAGTTCACGAATGGTTGGAAACATGTGGCTCTGTCGAAGACTTCCCATTATTTGAAGCCGTATACCAAATCGTTTACAACAACTACCCAATGAAGAACCTGCCGGACATGATTGAAGAATTAGATCTACATGAAGATTAGATTTATTGGAGAAAGATAACATATCATACTTTCCCCCACTTTTTTCGAGGCTCTTCTATATCATATTCATAAATTAGCATTATGTCATTTCTCATAACTACTTTATCACGTTAGAAATTACTTATTATTATTAAATTAATACAAAATTTAGTAACCAAATAAATATAAATAAATATGTATATTTAAATTTTAAAAAAAAAATCCTATAGAGCAAAAGGATTTTCCATTATAATATTAGCTGTACACCTCTTCCGCATTTTTTGAGGGTGGTTACAACACCACTCATTCAGAGGCTGTCGGCACAGTTGCTTCTAGCATCTGGCGTCCGTATGTATGGGTGTATTTTAAATAATAAACAAAGTGCCACACCTTCACCAATTATGTCTTTAAGAAATGGACAAGTTCCAAAGAGCTTGCCCAAGGCTCGACAAGGATGTACTTTGGAATATCTATATTCAAGTACGTGGCGCGCATATGTTTGAGTGTGCACACAATAAAGGTTTTTAGATATTTTGCGGCGTCCTAAGAAAATAAGGGGTTTCTTAAAAAATAACAATAGCAAACAAAGTTCCTTACGATGATTTCAGATGTGAATAGCATGGTCATGATGAGTATATACGTTTTTATAAATAATTAAAAGTTTTTCCTCTTGTCTGTTTTTTTGTTGGCTCGTGGTTGTTCTCGAAAAAGGAGAGTTTTCATTTTCGAAATAGGTGATTATCATCATGTTGTTATCACCCCACGACGAAGATAATACGGAGCTCACCGTTTTCTTTTTTTTTTCCCTTTGGCTGAAATTTCCCACCAGAACAAACGTGACAAAATTATCTTTGAATCCAAAGTAGCTTATATATATACGTAGAAGTGTTTCGAGACACACATCCAAATACGAGGTTGTTCAATTTAAACCCAAGAATACATAAAAAAAATATAGATATATTAACTTAGTAAACAATGACTGCAAGCACACCATCCAATGTCATGACATTGTTCTTGTTAAGGCATGGACAAAGTGAATTGAATCACGAGAATATATTCTGTGGTTGGATTGACGCTAAGCTAACCGAAAAAGGTAAAGAACAAGCTCGTCATTCTGCCGAGCTAATCGAACAATATTGTAAAGCTAATAATTTGAGATTACCCCAGATTGGTTACACCTCACGTTTAATTAGGACCCAACAGACCATAGAAACGATGTGTGAAGAATTTAAGTTAAAGCCACAACTGCAGGTTGTTTACGACTTTAATAAAATCAAACTTGGAGACGAATTTGGCAGTGATGACAAGGATAATATGAAAATCCCGATTCTTCAAACTTGGAGGCTAAATGAACGTCATTACGGTTCCTGGCAGGGCCAGAGGAAACCGAATGTTTTAAAAGAATATGGTAAGGATAAATATATGTTCATTAGGAGAGATTACGAGGGTAAGCCACCACCTGTAGATCTTGACCGTGAGATGATTCAACAAGAAAATGAGAAGGGCTCTTCTACTGGGTACGAATTCAAGGAGCCAAACAGACAAATAAAATATGAATTGGAATGCAGTAATCATGACATTGTATTACCGGATTCCGAATCTCTTCGTGAAGTGGTTTATAGATTGAATCCTTTTCTACAAAATGTCATATTAAAATTAGCCAATCAATATGATGAATCTTCATGCCTGATTGTGGGCCATGGAAGTTCAGTGAGATCGCTACTGAAAATTCTGGAGGGTATATCAGATGATGACATCAAGAATGTTGATATTCCAAATGGTATCCCCTTAGTCGTTGAATTAGATAAGAATAATGGTCTTAAGTTTATCAGAAAATTCTACCTAGATCCTGAATCTGCTAAGATCAATGCTGAGAAAGTCCGTAATGAGGGTTTCATAAAAAATCCTTAAGGGGGGTAAGTATATAATATAATTGTGTATTTTCCGAAGTATAATGAAAACCAATAGAAAACTTATTATAAGTCCAATGAGGTACTTTAAAAATGTGATATTTATAAGAACATTCCTGAATGCAGATATATGATATATATTGTAAATATATATAGATGTGTATATGTATTTCCATTTTGTGTGAGGTTTTCTTCTTTTATCCCCTATATAATTTGTAACCTTAATTAACCCATGACATAACCAATATTAGCCTTTGCAAATTTTGTAACTTCTTGACGTTGTTCTAACGACAAATCTTCATGCTTCGATTTTATATGCCTTGTTAAAGCATCCAGTCTCGAAAACGTCTTCTGATAGCCCTCAGATCCAAGAATTTTTATACACTCCGAGCAACGGAAGACAATCTTCCTTTTAGCGTGAATGGTATTTTGGTGTCTCGTTAAATCATAGGACCTTGAAAATTGGGCACCACACGGTTCATTTGTAATGAGATTCATTATCTGACACGTAAATATTTCGTTATTACCGTCAGAAGATGACGCATGGGCCGATGGTGATGCAGTCGAAGGTTTCGAATTCGAATTTGTAGATGAATGTGAAGATAAGTGCTTCTTAGTATAATTAATTAGCTTCCGCCTACTAGCATTTGAGCTTACTACAGCTGATGTAGGCTTCTTTATTCTTTCTAATGTGCCGTTTTCATTACTGTTACTAACGCAACTACGGTTACTGGATGATTTTGCTGGTTTCCTTTTACCGGTAGTAGCAGTAGACGGTACGTTTGCCGAGGTTGAGGGAGATGGAAATCTTTCAAAATCAATAGTGTTTTTATTGAGGACAAAACTTTGCTTTCTTCTGTTCTTCAAGAGAGAGATATCGTAGATATCGTCTTCATCAAGATCATTATCCTCATCCTCATCCTCTATCTTCTCATGTCCCCGTTCATCTAACAGATCTTCAGATACAACACTGGAAATGCTGTCCATGTTAGAGTCAACGTAACTGTACTCATTAAATAAATGACTAGAACTCTTGGCACGACCCGTTTTTTGATCTGAGCCAAACATTGAGATTGGTGTAACATCCAATGACAGTAAAGGCTCCTCTTGGTGTTGCTCTTGTTGCAAACAATTTTCTTCTATTTCATCCTCTTCATCATCACTGATATCGTCGTCATCAGAGTCAAATTCATTGTTAAAAATAGCTCTCGCATCCTCATTGTTTATTGCGGCGCTATTATCTTGAAGTGACCACTGCATTTTCGGATTATAATTATCCTCATAGAAAAGCACTTCTTCATCATTACCATATAGATTGTCACCGTTATCGAAAAAATCGTTGGAAATTTTAACATCATAATTGAACGTATTCCGTGTCGGTACATACGGGTCTGATACTTTCATTATATTCTTTAGATTGACGGTCTTCTGCAATGGGGTTTCGCTAGCACCCTTAATCTCGTTTGGTATGAGATGGACATTATTAATCTGTCTATCGTTGGCCGTTGCTTCACTAGTCGTAAAAGAGGTGGTGGTAGTTAAAGTAGGATCCGCGTATTTGTTGAATATCGGGAAATGGTAGGTTTGTTGTGGGGGTATCAAAGCTGCACTCGATTCATTCTGGTGTTGTAATGAATGATTCCACGTAAAAGTGTTGTTTTCCTTGTTCTTATTCACCAACTTATATGGAGTAATACTAGCATTTGGATGATAGTTTTGATAATGACTCGTAAACTGACTGTGACCTGGATTAGTATGGTACAACTCGTCTTCTAAAATATCCGTTAAGGTTCTTTTTAGGCTAAGTTCCGTAGAAGCCATGATTGCTTGAAAATTCTAGAAAACTTTTGAAAAGATACAAATTAGCTATTAGTACTATCTACTATTAGTTCAACTAAAAAGCGGAGTTCTTCCTTGAGGAGAAAAGGATGAACAAAATGGAACTGATCTACTCCTTAAATATTCCACGCCAAGAAGAAAAAAGAGTTTCGGGTTTATCTTTAATTTATATTAGAGATAAAACGTATCCTCCTCCTTGAACGATAAAAAATTATCCGTGTGGGTTAGGCTGCTCATCCCGGGCTTTCCCCAAATTGGGCTTCGAACTATTCTTTCCTTATATAGAATTGCTCTCCTCAACAAGTTTCGCCGAAACGGAACTTTCTAGAACCATCACTGTAAACGGCTATTAGTAATAGCGATCACGTGATTATCCGTGGAAAGGTTCGTACGGGCTGAGGCACCTTTCTTTGAGTTCCACGGAACTTGTTATTACAGGAACAGAAAGGTAGTAAAAAAAGAAGTAACGTCCTCTCAGTGCATATAGTTTGATCTCTATAACAATCCGTAGTTGGTTTTCTCAACAATTAATATTGAATACGTTAGTGATGATTGGTTTTCAACCTCTGCCGCTAATTTAGGCACAGTTCTATCGCAGCCGTAATGGAGGCATTATATAGCACTTTAGCGTCGTAACGAAGGGTTATGGTAACCGCCTAACGATTTTATTTACTCGCTTGTTGCTTGCTTTGTAATTGGTTATATGGATTTCAAAATAATATGGTCATCTGACCATGGTGACATAACCAAAGTGTTCGAAAAGATAACTAAATTGATACATCTAGGAAAACTGAAGGAAATCCCTATTGTTAAGTAAACATACTATATATGCCAAAAGAAACAAATGTGCGGTAGAATAAAATACAATTCAGTACAATAAAATACATTCAAAATACATACAAGTACCAGGAAAAAAGCTCGCATAAAAAAGGCGTGTTAAAAAATGTCACCACAATCTTTCAAATCATGATCTCTTCTTTTAACCCAATATTTGCCCGTATATCTCCAATATTTAGCTTTTGTGATGGGATGAGTATCCCTGACGAACCATTGTGGGTGATATTCAAGGTTATTTTCCTCCCTTTTTCTGCGTGCTGCTCTTTGCTTTTCTTCAACTCTGAATTTCTCATCACCAGCTTCGTCATAACGCCCATCTTCCATTGCTCTTTGATCTGGTCTCAAACGTGTATCTGTGGGGGGTAACCATGGCAATAGATGTGGTTGTGGAGCATTCAGCGTGATAGCAAAAGGTGTTAAATTGAATGGCTCCTCAGGACGGTCGTTTGCCTTCCATATTAAAAACTTCGTTCCGTCATCCGTAGGCCCATTCCCTGCTGATGCAGCGGTTCTAGTTTTCTCCAACGAGAGATCGCCATCTTTTACTACTTTCTTGGCAAAAATAGCTTCATTCCAGTGTCCTCCTAGGATCCACACCTTCTGTTTTTTCTTGTTGTAGACTTCGCCTGTGATTTCATATGCTCCTGATGACCTCCATCCCCTTGCTTTGAAATACAACTTGCAATGATCACCGGTTGTGTGATTGACAACGTTCACTTCACCGTGGTTATCAACTTGTGGATTACCAATGAGAATACCTATAACAGTATTGTTGGGCTTCTTCCAAGTATACAGTTCCTCTTTTTCATTGTCATTTGGACGCAACTTAATGTGCCATAATCCTAAGTGCTTAACATTGAAAGATCTGCCATTGAATTTAGTATCAACAAATGATTCACCCCAAAAGTCCCATCTTGGTGATTCAGTCCATGTTGCAGATATAGGAGGGTGATGTGAAACCTGCTCGGTGAAAAATCTGTACTGTTTATCTGGTCGAGAATACTCAAATGTTTCACCCAACAATGGGTTGAAGGGTTTCGCAACTCTTTTTGTAGTAGATGCGTATGAAGATGCGGTAAATGCCGCAACATATAGAGTTCTCAGTGTTGAATCTTCAAACGTTGCAGCCTGGTCTAATAGTTCGGAATACTCCAAATCCTCTGCCACTCTTTGTAAAAGAGATGTAGGCTCATTGAAAGTAACTGGTAACGTCATTCTTGTCATATCTTTGCCCACCATCGATTTCAGAACGGCCCAAAGACTAATCTTTGGTCTATCGTCCTTATCCATAGATAGTCTTTTTCTAATACCATCTTCATAACCAAGATAGGACCCTTCTTTGAGTAAATATTCTTCTTTTCTTTTTTGCACTGTAGTGACAGCAACTATGGTCTTTTCATCGATAACTGAAGATGCTATCTCTTTAGTTTTCTCCTTTACTTGGCTCTCTTTGTCCTCCGCTTTGAAGTTTTTCAGTGATTGATCAGTTTTTGGTTCATCTTCTGTAACTAGATTATTTTGTTTTTCAAATTTTTGGCTTGTTTTCTCAACATTTGACTCTATTTTGCTTTTTTCGTCCTGGACATACTGGCTGTCGTTATCTGTTTCATTTGGAACTGGGGGAGGAGCATGCTTGGGAGCTGCAGCGGTCGAAATTTCAGGATGAGCCTCTGTTAATTCAGTTACTTCATCCACCAATTCCGCGGCATCATAAAACTCATCAGCATCAGATGCTTCATCTTCTTCCTTTGTAGCGCTGATAAATTTCGCAATTTGACCGAGAGTACTTGCCGTAGTATCTGATTCCTGTTCTTTGTCATTTTCTAAGGATTCCTTGTTGCCGGCAGTGGCATGTGATTCCAGCAATTTCTTGTGTAGTATCTTTTTCAAACCTCTTCTTTCTTTATCAATAGATGCTAGACGTTCGGTTTTGTTGGACAACTCCATTTCTAATTCTTTCACAGATTGCACCCAAACGTTATTGACATCACCTTGCTTTGAAACCATATCCACTAATCTTTTGTCTCTTTTATAAGTCAAGTCCTTCAACTTACCAAAAATGGTTGATGTGTTGATGAGGCTCTTCTTTATTGTGAGCCAAACCTCAGGACTTGGCTCCTCTTGTTCAATTAGTTCAATCAAAGAACTCAACTCTATACTGATTGCTTGTTCATACATATCAAGTTTCTCCTTATATGGCCCATACTGTGCTTTGATGTATTCTTCATCACGATCAAAATTTATTCCAAGGTCTTCCTCTTCATCATCTGAATTTGCCTCATCACCCTCGAAATTATCAATATAGTTATTATCACTCAAGGAAGCAGTAGATCCTGTTGTGGTGTTAGACTGGCTCAAATTCGCACCGTTAGGGACTTTATCTATAGGACTAGCTACACCTGAGCCACTTTGCATACTCCGGTTACTTTTCAAGGTATTACTACTGCGGACCCTTTGCAGAGCTGAACCTGTGTGTACTCCAACGGGGGTTTTGCTACCATCCAGCCGGTTTTCAATCATTTTACTAACAAAGCGCTTGCCAGATTCAGTCAAATTATCGTTTAGTTGGATTTCGCTGGATACGACGGACAGGTTGTTGCTTGGTCTCCGATAAAGACTCACAGAGGAGGGCTGAATAACTTCCTTGTGTAATGTGTGCTGATAGTATTGCGAAGCTTCAGGAAGAGATCCTTGTGTTTTGGAATGCGATATCAGGGCTGGAGATTTGTTCTTCAAGGCCAATGATGGTGGTACTGCCTTTTTTTTGTTTAATATCTCCTTGTCTTTGGCGAATCTAATAGCGCTTTGTATAGCATTGACCCACCTAGTCGTTTCAATGGGATGATTGCCCTTTAAGCGCCACCTTGTTGTGCCTGTGATGCCACCTAGCAACTCGAAATTCAGTTTTTCTGAAGAATCGATGTGTAAGCGGCACGTCGAAACTTTTAAAGTACCACGAGGCCTATCAACATGCGATTGGTCTTTGTAATATGACAGATTTCCGTCGCCACTTAAAATGAACCAACGTAATTTGTAGCCATGGGCAAAATTTGTCCATTTCTTTAAAAACCCCTTATACGTAGGAGGCTTACTTGATGCGACATCTTCGTGAACAATAGCTTGTTCTCTCAGATTCTTTTCAAGTAGATTCTTTAACTTAATTTCCGGTGTAACGTTGTTCGACGGTTTAGCGGGTAGTTTTATATTTTTGACTAAATCCAATGGCGACCGTCCCTTCCCATCTTTAACTGTTGCTTCTGCACCATGTTTCAGCAGCCATTGACACATTTCAATGTCTTTTTTTTGCGAATATTCATACAGAAGTGTCGTTCCGGTTTCAGGATCTATGCCATTAATATCTAGTAAATTTAGGTTTCTTGGATTTTTCCAAATAGAGTCCAATTTCGAAAAGTCTCTTTTATTCATGGCTGCTCTCAAAGAATGAACTGTTTCCAAAAAATAGTCATCTCTTTTCAATTGAATCATTTGTGCTACATTCAAATCTTTGCACATGTCCAAAGGCTGCTGATGAGCTTTATTCTTGACACAATCATTGATAGACTTCTGGCTAAGAAGGAAACTGATCACATCCGACCGAGATTGAGCAGCAGCCAAGTGCAATGGAGTATTGCCATTTTCATCCTGATAATTCAAATCTAGATGGATACCATCATCGCTTTTACTCGAACTCTTCTCATCACCTACTTGGTCCACCCAATGAGCAACAATTTCCTTGATAAGAAGAATAGGGGCCACCTGGACAGCATAATGTAAAATTAAATTAAGAACTTGCTGTACAGATGGGTCGTCTTTAGGTTGAAATTCATTGTCCACAAGCGCCTTTAAATGTTTGAAATCCCCCTGACCCAAAACTTCCAGCAGCTTCACTTTGAGTAAAGGTTTGCTCACTTGGTTGAGATCTTCAGCAATGGACAAGTCTTCCCTAGACATATTGTGAAGTTTTCAGTTGGCGAGCTTAAGCTTATGATTATCGATGAAATATGCTAGGTTAAATTTAAAAATTTTCCTTGGGACGATTGGTTGATATTCACCTTTGTAATATTAAGCAACTTTGGTAAATAGATTATATACGTTGAAAAAAGAGACCAGAATATCTTGCACTTAAAACCAAAAAAGAAGCCAAAACTACAAAAAATTCGTGTCGCCTTTCCTTTTCCCTGTTGTTTTGCCTCTTCTCCCTTTGCGAAGCGATTCATTTTAAAAGTTAGAGTAATACGATTTCCACGTCGTTCCTCCTTCTCGCGCCAAAGGGGGTAGGGAAGAGAAGGGAGGAGCCCTTGTTATAACGGTTCCGCAGGAGCGAAAAAGACCCTGAGGCTTTGCCAAGGATAGAAAGAATACCCCAGAGAAAAGGTGAGCAGCAAGTAAGACTCGTTTCGTAGTTAAAAAAAACTGTCAACATTTCGAGCTTGATATTAATATTACAAATCATTATTCGTTTGCCAAGAGGAACACATCATTTGTATTTCTTCTTTTGTTGCATTGCAATTGGGCATACTATCTATAGGTCTTGCAATGTAATTAAAAACAAGTGCAGAGCTGCTGATATTGCTAATCGGAAAGAGCAAAGAAAGCAGGCTCAAGTCTGAATAAAGCCATGGGATGAGTTATTTCTAGAGATTCTTGGCATGCGGTTTAAGTCTTTATGTAGCACGTTAGTGAAGCATAATGACGATTTTCTTTTGTTATTTCTGGCTTAACAGTTTTACATTTAGATATCTTATAACTATTAAGGCTTTGGGATAGCATGTTCAATCTTGCCTGTAATGCGGATTGACTCTTTGTAAACAATTTTACAAGATACATTAATAGATGAATCGGCAATTTTTCTTTTTCAAAGTTGTGTTATATCCTTGTATTTTCTGGCACACTTGCTTATCACTTCTTTCACTAAAAATATAGTTTAACACTCCAAGAGGAATACCATCCCCAAGCGAGTTGATTGACTGCAAGTGTAATTAAATAGGTGGAAATTGCATGGTGCATATGCCAATGGCTAAGAAAAAATTACTCTTACAAAGATTATTTTGTCAATTTCTCGAAGAAAACAATGCTACATTTTGAAATAGGATTTTTTAAATCGTGACATGTGCTTTAATAGAAACGTCACTTCAGCTCTGTCATTACATAAGATTTAACATGAGCAAAAGGGCTATTTTGGATACGGGTATGTCATTCCTTTCCCCTATTAAATATGAAGAACATATATTCTCAAGTTGATAGAAAATGCAGGAACAATACACAACTATTTACACATTATGCTTTCTCGATTCTCTGAAAATGAACTCCAGTATGGCAATTTGAGCGCAGCTCATTCCGATGATTAATAATATGCCGTAAATAGAAAACATTACAATTCTATGCTCTGTTGAACAAACGGTGTGATGATTTCTGGTGTTTCTGCTTTTATAGTACTGTATATTACGTTCCAAAACGTGGAGCTGCCTTTCTATGGTGTCTATAGAATTTTCCACACTGTCTTGCAAGGGATCGGTTTTAGAGTCTCTCAGGTTTCTCTGCGCCTTTCTCGCCTTGCGTCTTTCATTTCGAATATCATCTTGGCGTTCACAATTGTACTTGAAGTCCAGATCAACAATCTTGTCGTGTGCTTTACCACCATAAAAGCAGATAGCATATTCTCCCTTATGTTGGCCTATAAATGACCATTCACCTTGACGTTCACCAGATCTCTCGATTATTGGCTTGTTTTTGTCATCAGGAGCAAATATTTCGTAGTTAACATCAAAGTCATTGCTCTCTCCTTGCTGTACTGCAAAATAATATGAGATTGTACAGTCAATTTCCGGAGTTAGCGTATATAAGCACTCCTTTCGACCTTTATTCAGTTCAAATGTCAACGGTGATGCCTCAGCAAAAAATTGTGCTAAAAAAAAAAACTGGAAGAAAAGTACACATAAATTGGACATGACGGAGTTTTTTAGTCAGTTCACAGTGTCCCTTCAAGTACGGTAACTATCAAGAGCCTTACCAGTTTCTGTCAAGATATTGTCCCCCCAAATTCTTTCATTGAGGAGAGGATTATGAAGAACGCGTTCTGTTTTAAAGAGAGAAAAATTCAGGTCAGGACGCGTTGGTCTCACCTTTGTTGACATAATGACCATGACAGTGTAGGAAGTCTAAGTAGTATGTGGAAACCTACGCGATCATACTGATACGTTCGTAAACTTTATCAACGAACGACGCTTTTTTTTTAAACCTCTATATAAGCATGTTTTTAGCTTGGGAAATTAAGGTGTAGCCCTGGTTTTGAAGATAATTAAGAATCTAATGGGGCAATGCTTGTGTAGATGACATTTTATAGAGTAAAATTACTTCCCGTTTAGCTCGATAAACGCCTTAGGCCTACATAAATCTTAAACATTTGTCCCCGGTCAGCTTTTAAATTATGTCTTCTTTGCCCTGGGGCGTCTTCTTGAACGGCATCAATTTAGTGAGTAGAAGAGCACTTCACATTTCCGCCTAAAATCAATGCAAGAACCATTAACAAAAAAAACCGCTCAGCAGGCGTAACGGGAAGTAACAGACTACCTTAAATTTTCAATAACAATTGTGCTATTATCTAATTTTCTTAGGAAAGAGGCAGTTTCGAAGTAGAACAATCATAATGACAAGCAAAACGAAGAATATCGATGATATACCTCCAGAAATCAAAGAAGAGATGATACAGCTCTATCATGATCTACCGGGTATAGAAAATGAATATAAACTCATAGACAAGATCGGTGAGGGAACATTTTCGTCAGTGTATAAAGCCAAAGATATCACTGGGAAAATAACAAAAAAATTTGCATCACATTTTTGGAATTATGGTTCGAACTATGTTGCTTTGAAGAAAATATACGTTACCTCGTCACCGCAAAGAATTTATAATGAGCTCAACCTGCTGTACATAATGACGGGATCTTCGAGAGTAGCCCCTCTATGTGATGCAAAAAGGGTGCGAGATCAAGTCATTGCTGTTTTACCGTACTATCCCCACGAGGAGTTCCGAACTTTCTACAGGGATCTACCAATCAAGGGAATCAAGAAGTACATTTGGGAGCTACTAAGAGCATTGAAGTTTGTTCATTCGAAGGGAATTATTCATAGAGACATCAAACCGACAAATTTTTTATTTAATTTGGAATTGGGGCGTGGAGTGCTTGTTGATTTTGGTCTAGCCGAGGCTCAAATGGATTATAAAAGCATGATATCTAGTCAAAACGATTACGACAATTATGCAAATACAAACCATGATGGTGGATATTCAATGAGGAATCACGAACAATTTTGTCCATGCATTATGCGTAATCAATATTCTACTAACTCACATAACCAAACACCTCCTATGGTCACCATACAAAATGGCAAGGTCGTCCACTTAAACAATGTAAATGGGGTGGATCTGACAAAGGGTTATCCTAAAAATGAAACGCGTAGAATTAAAAGGGCTAATAGAGCAGGGACTCGTGGATTTCGGGCACCAGAAGTGTTAATGAAGTGTGGGGCTCAAAGCACAAAGATTGATATATGGTCCGTAGGTGTTATTCTTTTAAGTCTTTTGGGCAGAAGATTTCCAATGTTCCAAAGTTTAGATGATGCGGATTCTTTGCTAGAGTTATGTACTATTTTTGGTTGGAAAGAATTAAGAAAATGCGCAGCGTTGCATGGATTGGGTTTCGAAGCTAGTGGGCTCATTTGGGATAAACCAAACGGATATTCTAATGGATTGAAGGAATTTGTTTATGATTTGCTTAATAAAGAATGTACCATAGGTACGTTCCCTGAGTACAGTGTTGCTTTTGAAACATTCGGATTTCTACAACAAGAATTACATGACAGGATGTCCATTGAACCTCAATTACCTGACCCCAAGACAAATATGGATGCTGTTGATGCCTATGAGTTGAAAAAGTATCAAGAAGAAATTTGGTCCGATCATTATTGGTGCTTCCAGGTTTTGGAACAATGCTTCGAAATGGATCCTCAAAAGCGTAGTTCAGCAGAAGATTTACTGAAAACCCCGTTTTTCAATGAATTGAATGAAAACACATATTTACTGGATGGCGAGAGTACTGACGAAGATGACGTTGTCAGCTCAAGCGAGGCAGATTTGCTCGATAAGGATGTTCTCCTAATATCTGAATAGCAAAGTGATAAATTACTGCTAGTCTGAAATAATTTCCTTTTCTTTGGAAAGAGAATTTTAAAAGTACTTACATATTTGCATAGTGAAAGATTTAAATAAAAATTTCTTAAAGTGAAACGGTTTAGCATAATTGGTGGCATGCGCTTAAGATAGTGCCAAATACCAAAAGGCACAGGTGCAGACGATACTTAAACAATAGTGCTACTACGCCACTTCGTGAAAGCTAATATCTCTTTACCTTGTATTTGGGCATGTTGCAAACAGGAGGATCAAAATACAAATGGAATCAAGAATGCTCTTCTGGTATGATACTTTTTGTTTTTCTTTTGAGCCCATGCGTACATTTGAGCTGTTGAAACAGTCAAAAATAAAACGGCAAATAAATTGAACTTGAACACAAAAGTAAACCAAATCCAAGACCAAACTTCAAAAGTATAGTTGGGAGCAACAAAAAGATTGAAAATACCTTGATTCAATGGGACACGGATCTTAGCGTTACCATGCTTCTTTTGATAGTCACCCCATAGGCGCAATTTAATGTGGCAATAAAAGTTCCATAGTTCTGAAAGCACGAAAAGACCAATTAATGTACTTAAGTCATCCAATTTCAAATATGAATAGTATTTGAATAACTTAGCATTCCCAAAGGGGAAGCCGTAGCCAAAGTAACCGAATGAAATGAGACCGCTTAGAACCCAGTAATGGAAACAATTTTTGAACAGGTTGAAAATTGGCATAGTAGCTAAAGAGAATTGGTGAACAAATAAGGTTTCAAATAATCTCTTTCCATAATGTCCTAAAATTAAAAAATATGCAACCCTGTTTAAAAATGGATTATAGTCGGAGCTAGCACTGTGCCATCTATCAACAACTGTGGGAATGGTAGATAGATAATAAAAAAGGGAGTGAACCAAGACTGGACCCAAATACTCACAAAAGAAGACTAATCTCCATGAAATTTGGGGACCCAAATCTTTGATGAAGAATTCCATTGAGTCATCAGCCTCTTCTTGAAAAAACGATTCTGAAATAACCGGAACTTGTTTAGTTTCCTTTTTGTAGGTTAATCTTATCCTGTACTTGCTGATATTGTGGTTATTAGCAGAGATTTTTTTCAAAACATCATCTAAAGTAGGCTTTTTGGATAAGTCAATTTCAGTGTCCCTTAACCCTTTAGAGCGGCTTTTTATGGTGATAGGCATTTTCAAATTGAATTCAAAATATGTATCTCTCTCAAATAGCTCAATTGGTTTCTAGATAGCTAAATAGAATATAATCTTACTGTCCTCCGTTCTGTAAAATTCACGCTCTTAGTCCCTTTTCATAATTCCTTAACTTTTTGCGTACAAAATGATATGTTTATTATATTTTTCTTTTTTTTTTTCAAATTTTTTCTTTTTCTTGAAAAATTTTTCAAATTGGAAAGCTCATCTCTCTTGAATGTATAATACTTTCTTCCTCTAACTTTCAAAAAGTTTTACATAGCCAAGAAGTTTTCCTTACATCGGTATACTACTGTTATATAAGTTATTCTTCGAGAAACAATTAGATATCATTCATCGGATAAATCTAAGTTGCCCATTGCTTTCAATAACTTCGATCAAATTAACTCAAATCAACTAAAACAGTAATGTCATTCAGACCAGGTAGCAGAGGTGGTTCCCGTGGAGGTTCCAGAGGTGGCTTCGGTGGTAGAGGCGGTTCCCGTGGTGGTGCTCGCGGTGGTTCCAGAGGTGGCTTCGGTGGTAGAGGCGGTTCTCGTGGTGGTGCCCGTGGTGGTTCCAGAGGCGGCTTCGGTGGTAGAGGCGGTTCTCGTGGTGGTGCCCGTGGTGGCTCCAGAGGTGGTAGAGGTGGCGCTGCTGGTGGTGCCCGTGGTGGTGCCAAGGTCGTTATTGAACCACATAGACATGCCGGTGTTTACATTGCTAGAGGTAAAGAAGATTTGCTAGTTACCAAGAACATGGCCCCAGGTGAATCAGTTTATGGTGAAAAGAGAATCTCCGTTGAAGAACCATCTAAGGAAGATGGTGTCCCACCAACCAAGGTCGAATACCGTGTATGGAACCCATTCAGATCTAAGTTGGCTGCCGGTATTATGGGTGGTCTAGATGAATTATTTATTGCCCCAGGCAAGAAAGTTTTATATTTAGGTGCTGCTTCCGGTACTTCTGTTTCTCACGTTTCAGATGTTGTTGGTCCAGAAGGTGTTGTCTACGCCGTAGAATTTTCTCACAGACCAGGCAGAGAATTGATTTCTATGGCAAAGAAGAGACCTAATATCATCCCCATCATTGAAGATGCTAGACACCCACAAAAATACAGAATGTTGATTGGTATGGTTGACTGTGTCTTCGCAGATGTTGCCCAGCCTGATCAAGCTCGTATTATTGCATTGAACTCTCATATGTTCTTGAAGGACCAAGGTGGTGTTGTTATCTCCATTAAGGCTAACTGTATTGATTCTACTGTAGACGCGGAAACCGTTTTTGCTAGAGAAGTTCAAAAGTTACGTGAGGAACGTATTAAGCCATTAGAACAATTGACTTTAGAGCCATATGAAAGAGACCATTGTATCGTCGTTGGTAGATACATGAGAAGCGGTTTGAAGAAATAAGTTGAATAAAGGAAATTAGTCAAAAGTTTCTGGTAGCTTGCTCAATTATTAGCAGAATAATTGTTTCGTTTATATATATTTCCCCCATTCAGTTTCACTTCCTATTTGAAGTTTTTGTAACCCTCGACTTTGTAAAATAGATATTACTAAATTCTTTTAGAGAACAAAAGTATTGTACGTATTCGCCATATAAAAAAAAAAGAGTATATGTGGTGACTTTTTGGTCATTAATTGTTAAGAGCAAGCAAGTAGAAATCATAATCATATTTCGAGTTTTTTAAAGGTAGGAACAATATCGATAAGCTGTTCTCCAGTCTCGACACTGTTTGATGACCATATATCATTAATTCTTGTAACACTACATCATAGATTTCTCTTTATCCTTGGATTGAATCTGAAAAAATTTTGATAGAGTCTTTTGTTCAAAGTGTCACTTCTTCATCTGTCACTCTTACGTATTTTTTTTTTTTTGGCTTTGCCCATAAGAAACATCACTGTATACGCAAGGTCGCAGTATTTACTATTTAACATGGATGAGAGGCAGTGTGCGACCAAAACGAAGACTTAATCATTAAGAAGAGCGTGTGTTGCGTTGATTGGTAATAACCAAGTCGAAATTTGCACTAGGAGCTTCAGTCTAGGAGTGAACTTTTGAAAAGATTTCAGTCCAAAAATTATTATTTGGAACGCGGAGCTCCTCTAATAGTCGAAATAATAGAATGCATAGCGATACTAACGGTCGAACAAAGAGCAATAATAGCCCATCAGACAATAATCCAAATGAGACAGTTATATTAATAGATAGTGATAAGGAAGAAGACGCTTCTATTCGCGAGGCTAACCTTCCTGTGAGGTTGTACCCAGACAGACGGGTAGGGAGACGACGTGATGCTTTAAATAGGTTTGTGAGGTCAGATTCAAGGAGCAGGAATTCTCAACGGACTCACATAACAGCAAGCTCTGAGCGCCCTGATTTTCAAGCTAATAACGACGATATCACTATAATACGAGAAGTTGGACGGTTTTTTGGAGACGATGGACCTATTGATCCTTCTGCACATTACGTCGATCTTGATCAGGAGCCAGGTTCTGAAACGTTAGAAACTCCAAGAACAATACAAGTAGATAACACAAACGGGTACTTGAATGATAATGGTAATAACAATGAAAGTGATGATGGCCTGACAATAGTTGAAGAGAGAACAACACGACCCAGAGTGACACTGAACCTGCCAGGCGGGGAGAGGCTTGAGGTAACTGCGACGACAACAGACATACCGATAAGAAGGTCATTTGAATTCCAAGAAGATCTAGGCGCATCACGCAGGCAGTTACTGAGAAGGAGTGCTACAAGAGCCCGTAATTTATTTGTGGACCGGTCTGATGAAAACGATGAAGATTGGACAGATGATACCCATAATTTACCAGAAGCTATTCAAAGGGCTCGTAGGGAGAGCCGTATGCGAATGAGCAGACGGATTGCAGAAAGACAACGTAGGGTACAACAGCAAAGGGTGTCCAGTGACGAAAATATAAGTACATCTATTAGGTTACAATCAATCAGGGAACGAATACAATCATATACGCCTGATATTCGTAGTGCTTTTCATCGTGCAGAGTCACTGCATGAATTCAGGTCTATTTTACAAAATGTTGCTCCAATTACTTTGCAAGAATGTGAAGAAGAACTAATGGCACTCTTCACTGAGTTCAGAAATCAACTGCTGCAGAATTGGGCCATTGATAGGGTCAGAAATACTCAGGAAGAGGCCTTGAGACTTCACCGAGAAGCATTGGAAAGACAAGAAAGAACGGCAGGAAGAGTTTTCCATCGTGGCACATTACGTGAATCAATCACAAACTATCTTAATTTCAATGGAGAGGATGGGTTCTTAAGTCGTTTGTGGAGTGGCCCAGCATTGAGCGATGCTGACGAGGAACGACACACTCAAAATATCATTGATATGATCCAAGAGAGAGAAGAACGAGAGCGGGATGTGGTCATGAAGAATCTAATGAACAAAACCAGAGCCCAACAGGAAGAATTCGAAGCTAGGGCAGCCAGCCTACCCGAAGGTTATAGCGCGTCATTTGATACTACGCCAAAAATGAAATTAGACATTACGAAAAATGGTAAAGAAGAAACCATCATTGTGACAGATGACGATTTAGCAAAAACACTCGAGGATATTCCTGTTTGTTGCTTGTGTGGCGCAGAATTGGGGGTCGGAATACCGGATGATTTTACTGGAATCAGTCAAAAGGATCGTGGTGTTTCATTTGAAGGGTTAGTGTCAAAATACAAATTCCACTGCCCCTACCAAACCCTAGCCAGACCATCAATGCTTGATAGAGATTTATCAAAACGAACGTTTATTGCATCGTGTGGTCATGCATTTTGTGGTAGGTGTTTCGCCAGGATTGACAATGCAAAAAAAAAATCTAAGATGCCCAAAAAGAAACTAGCTCAACTAAAGGGTTCGGCTCATCCGGATAATTATGGCCCCAAATTATGTCCCGCAGATTCTTGTAAGAAGCTTATTCGTTCAAGAGGCAGGTTGAAGGAGGTTTACTTCTAGCACGCGGTTTAATTTTTATAAGGGCATTTTCGAACTTATCATCATTATATATTATCTACTTGCATGAACACTTTAATCACGCTTATTTAATTAAGATTAAAAGATCAGAGGTGCAATTGTGCTTTGTTTTATATAGTGGATTTGTGTGAAAGGGTTTGCTCCCACAAGATATGGAGATACTCTAAAACAGCATATCCAAAGTACAGCATAAACATAAACCCGCTAGACAGCCCGCTAGACAGTCTTCATTTCCAGAACTGGCCGGTTGTTGTTGGACATAAATGGGCTGCTGTGGGTGTTGTTGGTAATATTGGGGCTGCTGTTGCTGATAGTATTGAGGCTGTTGCTGATACTGCTGCTGCTGCTGTTGAGGTGGATAATAGTTCTGTTGGCTTTGCGATGGAGCGTAACCTCTAGACGCCGTTTCATATCCTGGTGGTGGAGCGCTAGGACGAGAATACTGAATCGAAAGTGATGTAATGAAAATACAAGGGCTCGTTAGTACGATGTGATCTTCTAAAGGCAAAACTTGTAAAATTAACGTACGCTTTGTTTGGAGGCAGAGTTTCCGTAATAATCTTGAGCTGACATGAGATGTGTATTTGCTTGGTTTATGGGCTATTGTATGGGTTTGTCTTAATATCCTTTTCGGTTGCGTAAATACTTTGTTTATATTTCAATATTTCACGATGCCGCTGATAGCATCGTTTAATACGAAAACTTCGAGCCATTTACCAAGAAATATTCTGCACTAGGTGGAAGGAAGCTTCGAGAACTCACCGTGGCTATTCAAGGCTGATGGACATATGTACTGGGCTGAGCTTAAGATCTCCCATTACTGCTCCGTGGGGTTTTATGTGAAATGTGGCGTTTCAGCAGTTTTTAGTTGGCTAATTTCCTAAAAGTAGTAATTAGTTTCTTATGATGGATTTAATGGCGTAGTTCATCCGCGTTTAATTTAACTAGAGGATAATCTACTTGCAGCATGAATGAAAATAGTAAGCCAGTAAGGATGCACTGACAGACTCAGCTACCAATTAGTGTTGTTGACTTTTCCGCAAGATCCTTTTCTCCCTCTTTGGACCTAGTCATCCCTCCACACAAGATTCGCTCTTAAGTAGTGGCGCAGGCTGTTCGCTTTTAAGCATAGTGCTTAATGTCGAAGGCTTTATAGATCCCAAATACTACGCCTTGAGAAATTGAATGCACTAGCAGTTAACTTTCTGGAACGCGCATGACGCGTCCTGGGGCGCCTGAGGCGGAGCGTTCGCGAAATCGGGAAAACATTATACTGGGAAAGATCACTATCTATTCTCTAAATGAACTTTTAAGCAAATTATCGTAAGATAGAAAAGACGAAACCTTAGCAACCTAGCGGTTTAATATAGAAACAATTTTATTATGATACCTTCCAATAAGAGAAATGCTAGAATTTTAAGCATTACAACGCTATTATTGTTGTTAGTGTTTTTCGTAGCGCAAAATGCGAACTTCTTGACGGTAGAGATAAAAGAGGAAACTTCTAAAGCATTTAATACTAATATGGACAATATGGCTGCAGGATCTTCCAGGGAATATGCTGCTATGCCGACTTCTACCACGAATAAGGGGAGCTCTGAAGTAGACGAAGAAATTAATGAAATAAAACAGAAGGTGGGACTCCAACAGCCCATAGCATCGGTTGATGATAGTTTGTCGGCCATTAAAAACGATAAAGGGTCGCGAATAACCAAAGCTTTTAATGTTCAAAAAGAATACTCCCTCATACTAGACTTGTCTCCGATTATAATATTTAGTAAAAGCACCTGTTCATATAGCAAGGGCATGAAGGAACTGCTTGAAAATGAGTATCAGTTTATCCCAAACTACTATATTATAGAACTTGACAAACATGGACATGGGGAAGAGCTGCAAGAATATATCAAGTTGGTGACCGGTAGAGGAACTGTTCCAAACCTTTTGGTTAATGGAGTATCAAGAGGAGGTAATGAAGAAATCAAGAAACTGCACACTCAAGGGAAACTTTTAGAATCATTACAAGTCTGGAGTGATGGTAAATTCTCGGTTGAGCAACGTGAAAAACCTTCCAATAATTGAAATTGTTACAAAAAGGAAAGAAGAAAAAATTAAGAATAAATATATAAATAAAGAGGTCGTGAATGATTAGGTCATGAAATGCAGTGTAGTTGGAAAGGCGTAGTTTTCCTAGCACAAGGCGTTTCGGAGTTGGACTAAAGAAGCTATCACCAACGAAGAAGCTTTTTTGTCCAAGACATCTCTTAAAAGGGTTGTGAAAACATAAAACGCTTAATGCCTTCATATATACATGTATAAGTTTATGGTTTCGATGTTTACAATAACTTCTATCTTTTGCTGGTCCATGCACTTCACCTTGGTAAGTTATGCAACGCACTTTTGTCTACGCCTGCATTCGATATAAAGGGTAAACTGCCGAGATAACTTTTGTGTCTTTCGTGTCTGCAGATAAAAAAATAATGCATTCTTCAAAAACTTTGTACAATATCGGGAGAGTTTAACAAGCAAAGTGGCAATACAGATTATAAAAATATGAAAGTTAAAATAAACGAAGTGCACAGTGTGTTTGCTTGGTCATGGCACATCCCTAGCACATCTGATGAGGACGCAGCCAATAACGATCCAAATGGCAATGATGAAGACGAGGATGTCTGTGGTATCTGTCGTGCCAGTTATAACGGTACCTGTCCAAGCTGTAAATTTCCAGGCGATCAATGCCCTTTAGTGATTGGGCTATGCCATCATAACTTCCATGATCATTGTATATACCGTTGGCTTGATACACCAACCTCAAAAGGACTGTGTCCGATGTGTAGGCAAACTTTCCAGCTACAGAAGGGTCTAGCAATTAATGACGCTCATGTCCAAAAGTTCGTTGAAATAGTTTCAAGAAGAAGAGAAGAAATGATAGAGGAGGGCGTCGCAGAAGAGTTTGTGGACTTTGATGAACCAATAAGGCAAAACACCGATAACCCAATCGGTAGACAGCAAGTTGATACCATCCTGGACGAAGACTTTTTGTTACGATAAAAAAGAAACTTAGAAATCACAATTAGCTATATTTCCATACGGTTCTTTTCTTGTGAACGCTGTTAACATTCTGTATACTTAAATGAAAATTTAATATTGATTTTTTTTTCTTGTTGCAGCTAAAGATAAAAAGATTTCCTTTTCCAATCGTTGAATAGATGTACTGTAGCCGGAACTGAAGTTAAGATTGTTAGATTGAAAAAGAACAACAGTGTACTAATCATGCTAACGATGACAGCGGTATCGTTGCATACTTAGAATACATAAAAAATATGCTTCCAATCGGATTTGAACCGATGATCTCCACATTACTAGTGTGGCGCCTTACCAACTTGGCCATAGAAGCTTCTGATTTGTGTTCATTTGATTGTAAGTTAGAGTATTTCAAGCTCTAACTCAATTCATGTGAACTTTCATAAAATTGTGTTATTTTCATTCTAGATAGCGGGAATATTACTGGGTATACAGTATATCACAACGTCTCTTACAAGATAGAGGATACTACAAGAGGGAAGCAAGAATTATACATGGTAATGTTGTTTTTTCTTCCCCTCATTTTTTGTTATCATTCGTTATTTATTATATTTTCAATGCTTGCATTTGCAGCTTCCATCTCATCTGATGACTGTTTCTCAATTCTTATAGTGTGTTATCATGTACGGTATTAGATGATGACATAAGGTTATGAGAAATTGTCGTCGAAGTTAAAGGAAGCTGTATTCTGTATACATAATACTATAGAATTTACAAACAGTGGAATCGCAACAATTATCAAATTATTCACCTAATAATCACCTTTAACATTCAGGGAGGTTTATTTTTGCTTCCGAAATTTTTACAGTCTACAGGGAAGAAATAAATATTTAGTTGAGAAAGTTTTGTTTATTTTTCAGTTATTAATTTGAAAAATAAATACCATAACTAGCGCAAAGCTCATAAAAGAGATGTTTGTTGAAAAATGCAGAAACCCCATATATGATACAAATGATCTGCCCCTATTCTAACACTGTGCTAGCAACATAGCAATTATACTAAAATTTTTTCAGTCACTATGCAATACATGTAATCTCTCAACTACCAAGCAGTCATTATTCTATTATTATATATTTGTGCCTGGAAGTATTGTTTCACTTCTCAGAGGCCTTCCTTGACATGTTATAGTTTTTTAGGTACCTTCTAATCCTGTAAATTTATACAAAAATTGGTATATAATGGCTACCTCCGGAAATTTTAACAACTTTTTGGGTCACACTATTACTGTGTATACTTCCTTTAGAGATCTCAAGCATTACTGAAAGATAACCTGAGGAAAAACATAGCGCGTCTACGGATGTGTAATACTCGCTGGATTTCCTGGTAAAAACTACTGTACATTTATCAGCTGCCTCTGCCAATGCTATTGGGAACCGTAGGTTCATTAGAATTACTTCATTCAACGGAAAACGTCACTATACCTGCCGCTTGTGTGTCGCGTCAGTAACGCCTTGACAAAAAAAGAAAGAAAAGAATATGACCGATCGATGTATTATTATTATTGAACTGATTATAAAAAATTGGAAGTCGTAGAATCAGAAATCATAAGACAATGGCCAACTATGCCAAACCACACATCAATATTTAACCGAGATAGCAAAAGAAAATAAATTTCGATTATTTTTAAAATGTAACTGACAGTTTTTGGCACTTGTGGACTTCCTCTTTCCGGCAGATAGCAAAACCAACGGTAGAATGGCCCCGAAGTTTAAATTTTATTTCATTGTGTGCTTGAGCGTGGCCTTTTTTTTTTTTTTTTTTTTTTTTTTTTTTACATATCACAAACAATTCACATATTACCACACATACCATAAACTAACGTATGCGGTGCAAAGTTCACTATTAGGCGCTTAAAGGCTTGGAACGAAATGAGGCTTCTGGCTTTTGTTTCCTATACACATTCTTAGCAAAACTTTTGGTGTTGTAACAAGCAATGAGATAGAGAAAGAAATATATCCATCAATGGAAGAAATAGGCAGACGTCGGTAATTTTATTCTATTGAAAATATGCAAAAGTGACAGTATAAATTGAAGTAACTAAATTTACATCTAGTAAGCTGCTGTTGAAGAATTGAATAGTATCGTAGTATTTATTTTGTATACCCTTAGAATACACATACTTGGTGTTAGAAGCCATCTAATACACTATATAACTCGGGGATTAAATCATCTTGGAAGAGCGAATCTAGTTCAGGATCGCCTGTCGTAAAGTTCGAGGATAAGGACATCGAATTTAGTAGTAGTCCTAATGACTCGATGTTATTGTCTAAAATTTGTTCAATTTCTTTTCCTGATTTATCATCGTCTTCTTGAATAGGTAAACAGTAATATTTACCAAAGTTCAGGAGGGTTAGGATGGTGTGAAAAATTATAGGAAGGAACATCAAGAAAGTGCTTGAAATATTTTTCTTGGATTATGGAAGTATCAAGAACGATATTATTTCAATAATGTGATGGTTTATATCTTTGCATACAATAGATTTTGTGATACTTTTTTTATGTAATGGTCCCGTAACCCCGTCGCTCTTTCCCTTTTAATTTTGCCCGATCCACCTTCTATGCCGGTAGTTTAGCCGCCAAGTGCTATTTTCAAAAGAATCAATAGTAGCGGCTGCAACTTTGAAAAAGAAAGAAACAAAATTATGCGCTAGTTTTCCATTTCTTGTATTCTTTTTTCTTTTGCGGTGGTGATTACGGGAATTTAGTGATAATTGTTGGAATTCCATTGTTAATAAAGGCAATAATATTATGTATACAGAATACAGCTTCCTCTAACTTCTATGACAGTTTCTCATACCTTATGTCATCATCTAACATTGTATATTATAATATACTCGTAGTAAGACTACTAGTTGAGAGAGAATAGTTGATTTTTATTCGAACAAATAATATTCCAGCAGGTTTACATATTCCTAGGTTTGGGATATATCTTAAGTCAATAATTCATCATTAGTAAGGCAACTTGGCCGAGTGGTTAAGGCGAAAGATTAGAAATCTTTTGGGCTTTGCCCGCGCAGGTTCGAGTCCTGCAGTTGTCGTTATTTTTTATATTCCCAATATTTTTATTACTCCGGGTAACGAATTATTAACGGTTTTTCTCCGGTGGCAAATGTCTCTTTTCTTTTACCTAAAAGAAGGTTGATGTGAATATTAGTGAATATGATGCGTATCAGTGTCAAGCTTACAGTCAATTCAAGTTAAAGAAGAGACAGCGTTTTTAATAGAAAATAAAATGGGACAAGGTGTATCATCTGGACAAGACAAAAAGAAGAAGAAGGGATCTAATCAGAAACCCAAATATGAACCTCCCGTTCAATCTAAATTTGGTCGTAAGAAAAGAAAGGGAGGTCCAGCTACTGCTGAAAAATTACCCAACATATATCCAAGTACTCGTTGTAAGTTAAAGCTTCTAAGGATGGAACGAATTAAAGACCATTTGTTATTAGAAGAAGAATTTGTCTCTAACTCTGAAATTTTAAAACCCTTTGAAAAGAAGCAGGAGGAGGAAAAGAAACAATTGGAAGAAATACGTGGAAATCCATTGAGCATTGGGACCCTTGAAGAAATTATAGACGATGATCATGCGATAGTGACAAGTCCAACTATGCCTGATTATTATGTATCTATCTTATCCTTTGTCGATAAAGAGTTACTAGAGCCTGGATGTTCTGTGTTATTGCATCATAAAACCATGTCCATCGTAGGTGTTTTACAGGATGACGCCGATCCAATGGTTTCGGTCATGAAAATGGATAAGTCGCCAACAGAATCATACAGTGATATTGGTGGCTTAGAATCTCAAATTCAAGAAATAAAAGAGTCTGTAGAGTTACCGTTAACACACCCCGAACTGTATGAAGAGATGGGTATCAAACCTCCCAAGGGTGTGATTCTTTATGGTGCACCCGGTACAGGTAAGACATTGCTAGCAAAGGCTGTTGCAAATCAAACATCTGCCACATTCTTAAGGATTGTTGGCTCAGAGTTAATTCAAAAATATTTGGGGGATGGTCCTAGGTTGTGTAGGCAAATTTTCAAAGTAGCGGGTGAGAACGCACCAAGTATTGTATTTATTGATGAAATAGACGCCATTGGTACTAAAAGATATGACTCCAATAGTGGTGGTGAGAGAGAAATTCAGAGAACCATGCTGGAATTGCTGAACCAGCTGGACGGGTTCGACGACAGAGGGGATGTGAAGGTGATTATGGCCACTAACAAAATCGAGACTCTTGACCCAGCATTAATCAGGCCTGGGAGAATTGATCGTAAAATCTTATTTGAAAACCCTGATCTAAGTACTAAGAAAAAAATTTTAGGGATTCACACTTCCAAGATGAATTTAAGTGAGGACGTTAATCTTGAAACTTTAGTAACAACAAAGGATGATTTGTCAGGCGCCGATATCCAGGCAATGTGTACAGAAGCAGGTTTGTTAGCCCTTAGAGAGAGAAGAATGCAAGTTACAGCGGAGGATTTTAAACAAGCCAAGGAGAGAGTCATGAAAAATAAAGTTGAGGAAAATTTAGAAGGTTTATACTTGTGATGTGCCCATTTACATTTTTCTATAATAGATTTACGTATATAAGTAATGCTTCAACAAAGCTTAATATGTGTACATTTTGTATCACGTGCAATATTTGTTTCAAAAACTTAATATAGGTGGGGCGTCGGGGCCTTCGCGAATTCTAACTGCAAAGGAAAACTGGTGAACACATCTGAGAGGGTTTGTTGTCCTAATTTTATAGGAAACTAAAACTCAAAAGACAAAGTATACCTTTGCAAATTGAAAGCTTAGTTAAACATTATTATTCGTGTGTTTGAGGTCACTTTTTTTCGTCTTAAACAGCTCTCAAAGTTGTCTCAAAATTTTTATCCGGATTCCTTTACATTAACAGACCCCAAACACAACAAGTTTTGATAGTTTAAGTTAGTGAACGCTTATTTTTGTTGCCGTTGAAAAGAAAATAAATAGGCAGTATTATCAATTAGGAGGTGAGTTAAATTCCATTCTATACCGAGTATACGAGATTTTGGACATTCTTACTTCATATATCATTTAGGCACTGCATTTATCTTTTAAAAATCATTATAATGAGTAATCATTCTGAAATCTTAGAAAGGCCAGAAACACCATATGACATAACTTATAGAGTAGGTGTGGCGGAAAATAAAAACTCGAAATTTCGGAGGACAATGGAAGATGTTCATACGTATGTTAAAAACTTTGCTTCAAGATTAGATTGGGGATATTTCGCGGTGTTTGATGGACATGCTGGGATTCAGGCCTCCAAATGGTGTGGTAAACATCTTCATACAATTATAGAGCAAAACATTTTGGCAGATGAAACACGAGATGTTAGAGATGTATTGAACGATTCATTCCTAGCCATTGACGAAGAAATTAATACAAAACTTGTAGGAAATAGTGGATGTACTGCTGCTGTTTGCGTATTACGTTGGGAGCTTCCGGATTCAGTTTCTGATGATTCAATGGATTTAGCCCAACACCAAAGAAAGTTATATACAGCAAATGTTGGTGATTCTCGAATAGTATTGTTTAGAAACGGGAACAGCATAAGACTGACTTATGATCATAAGGCATCTGACACTTTGGAGATGCAGAGAGTTGAACAAGCAGGTGGCCTGATAATGAAAAGTCGTGTAAATGGTATGCTGGCAGTGACGAGATCGTTAGGGGATAAATTTTTTGATAGTTTAGTAGTGGGCAGCCCATTTACCACGAGCGTAGAAATAACTTCTGAGGACAAATTTTTAATCCTAGCGTGTGATGGATTATGGGATGTTATTGATGATCAAGATGCATGCGAATTAATCAAGGATATTACTGAACCTAATGAAGCTGCAAAAGTCTTGGTTAGATATGCTTTGGAAAATGGCACAACAGATAATGTAACGGTCATGGTTGTCTTCCTCTAAGAAGGATCCGTTATAAACCGCGCAAAAATTATGCATAGACATAGAGATATGCAATGTGTATGTGTGTATGTATGTATATGTATAAACGTACCAAATCTATTTTGCATGCATCTCTCACATGACGAATGAGGTTTCAGTAGAATAGGATTCCAGATTTTTAAACTGGAGAACATATTCTATCATATATATACCAATTAAATTCACGTAGCGAATGCACAACACGGTTTACAAGTCAATAGTTAACAATAGGAAGACCAAGCTATATATTGAAGCCGCTGAGGTCTAATTCGCCATTATCTCCAGTGGTCGACCAGTCGATATTAAGGTCGTTGAAATCATTTAATGTCAAGTATTCTTCACCGTTGTCGGCTGGAGGAGGGTTATCTCCAGGATTGGAAACAACGGTCGTTGGTAAATCATTATTAACTATATTTTCATTATCATTTCCGGTAGTGATAGAATTGTTCTTGTTATTGCTGTCGTGGTTGGTGGTATTGTTATTGTCGTTCCCACTGTTGTTGTTGTTGTTGTTGCCGTTATCGTCATTGTTGTTATTGTTATTATTATTGTTGTTCTTCTCACTGCTGTTGTTGTTGTTCTCGTTGTTCTCGTTGTTGTTCTTATTCTTTTCATCGCCGTTGTTATTTTTGTTGCTTTCGTTGTTGTTATCCTTGCCGTTCTTGGTGCTATTGATATTATTATTTGTGTTGTTTTCAATAGAAGAAATATTTATGTCATTGTAGTTGTTACCTGAGTCATTATCGTCAAAGCCTTTGGTTTCGTCCACCGTGGCATTGAAGGCTGTGGAGTCAAAACCAGTACTGTCAAGGCCTGAAAACATCGAAATATCCATAGAGTTTAAATCGTTAAACATTGCATCCGAGGGTTGGGCCTGCTGGCTTTGGATTCGAGTAGTGGTTAAGGGAGAAAATGCGGCACCGTTATTAGCAGCATTTGCGTTCTCAAGTTGTGTTTGATTGGATGATTGAAGAGATCCAAGTTCTTGATAATTCTCTTTGGAACCGTTGGCATCCGTTGTGTTCGCAGGTGCTGTTGTGGAGAAGTTCAAACCAAGGCCATTTTTTTCCTTTGAATTTTGCTGGAGTTGCTGCTGTTGGGAGGCTTCTTCGAGTTCTTGTCGCTTTTTTAATTCTTCTTGTTCTCTAACCTTCCTCATATTTTCTTGTTCAGCCCTCTTTTTTTCAGCTTCTTCTCTTTCTTTCTCCTTTTCTTTTCCGAGTGCAGTAAGAGTTTCTAAATATGAAGAACTCTGGCTTAGAGAAGTCTCTAAATCATCTAAAATTCCATGAAATAATTTAACCTTCTCTTTCAATAATTTTTGCTGAGATTGACTGAAACCATTGACGAGATAAGAATCTAGTTGTACATTTTTTAACTGTTGTTGCATCATCATTTCTGCTCCAACTTTTAGGATGTCATCGAAGCAAACAGTAAGCTTATTTTTATACGTCATTGTTCTGGTATTGCTCCCCCGTTCAGAGAAATTGGCTGCGTGAACAGACGAAACTGGGCTATTTTGTACTACCATTACTTTCAGACGGGCAGTTTATTTGGGAGGATCCGCCTTCAAATTTAAACTATCTTGAGACCAGAACATCTATTGAAATTTTGGTGAATATTCCAGCAACCCTCTCTATCCCGCTTTGAATTTCTTGATGTCATTGGAAACATTTAACTTTTCTCGTTACAAGCGGGTAATATCCTAATCATTGTAATTAAGACGTTGCTTCCCTGGGAAGAAAATAGTATAAACATAAGATATAATAGTTTTTAAAATGGTCAACGTATGCGATGCACAACTAAAAGGTACCAATTCATTAAATATTATAATATTTACTTCTTACTATTACACGAAAGACAAGTGTGAAATGCCTAGGAGATTGATGATTGACAAGCTCTGGCCTTGCAATAAAAATACTTATACACAACTTCAAATAATATAGAAAAGAAAGAAGACTATAAGCTAAAAATGTAGACAACCTCATTTAAATATTATTCTTAGGACTTGGTAATAATAGCTAATTTGTATATTATTCACCTCGGTCACCGCCTGTAATCACCCTTAACGAAAATAGATGCCCAGCCAATCAAAGCGCATTATGGAGTCGTCTAGGAAGGGGCCGTCCCATCATTGTAAAAGTTCATGTTAAATTAGATGGAGGATAACAATAAAGGTATCGTACACACACTGCTAAAAGAGCCTCAATCAATTTGTGAAGGTATAACTGTAGCCGTGAGGATAGGAAAATGTTACGTTCAATTATTGGAAAGAGTGCATCAAGATCATTGAATTTCGTCGCTAAGCGTTCATATGCAGAAGCTGCTGCCGCATCATCAGGTTTGAAGTTACAATTTGCTCTACCACACGAAACTTTATATAGTGGCTCCGAAGTTACTCAAGTGAACCTGCCTGCTAAGTCAGGACGTATTGGTGTACTGGCCAACCATGTTCCCACCGTTGAACAATTACTACCAGGTGTCGTTGAAGTTATGGAAGGCTCTAACTCTAAAAAATTCTTTATATCAGGTGGATTTGCAACAGTTCAACCAGACTCGCAGTTATGTGTAACTGCAATTGAAGCTTTTCCATTGGAATCCTTTTCACAAGAAAATATAAAAAATTTGTTGGCAGAAGCTAAGAAGAACGTTAGTTCATCTGATGCCAGGGAAGCCGCAGAAGCTGCAATTCAAGTAGAAGTTTTAGAAAACCTACAATCCGTATTGAAATAGCGTTTTTATGGTACGCATTCTAGAACTTGAGGGGAGGAAGTCTACGTTTTTAAGTGTTGACAAGCAATTCGCTTGAAAGCGCCAAAATTCATTGTTTGTTCTACTCGAATTTAAGTTTCCATTTTGGTTGATGTCTTAAGTATACAGAGAAACCGTTTATTAGCGTATATATACAGAAAATTTTATTATTTTATATTCAAAAACAAGAAAACAAAAGAGAAAACATTAACATGTAATTTTCATAACTAATAGTCCTAGAAAGTAATACTTTTTATAACTGTTTCTTTAAATCCTGTATGAAAGCCCTAGTTGCAGATCATCGTGTTATTCCAGTGAGTTTTCACTTCCCTAAGTCCTTCCTATTTATGTTTTAGTCCTTCTTGCACAGCAATTTTACTTCGGGCACTGTTGCCGTATATTCTAAAAAAATGAAAAAAAACGTTCATGCCCCAGCGAAAACCAGTGTTTCCTCGTATTCGTGTCAGTAATTACACCAAAGTTTGTTCTACACTAAATCACGAATAAAGTGGGAGATTGAGTTCAACAAAATATCTGATTATAAAAGTATGAGAACAAGAAAATTAAGGAAGCCTCCATAATAAGGTGCTTTTAATTGAGAATGAATGTTCATTAGTTGCTATATTGATGGTGATGGAACTCCAATTACCTAATCAAAAATATGAATGTTTATGCGAATAAGAGTTTGTAAAGAAAAAGATCCCTGTAGACTGGATGTGAGATGATGATTTCATTCCCGGCCTCTTAAATAAAAACAATTACCACTGCAAAAATGTTCTTCAAACGCGTTTATTATATAATGAAAAAGAAATTCAAATTTTTCGCGTTTGAAAATTTATGCTAAACAAATAACTCGAGGAGGGACGCGTCGAGAAAATCGCGTCTTTCTACTCTCACAGTGCTTGCATACGTATGGTATACAGTATCAAAAGTAGCAGAATTTGTCTTCATTATGATATATATA
>ERZ794946.86-NODE-86-length-54625-cov-5.870790_pt1 | contig 54625 bp, 39 predicted proteins | sample MGYA00433072_ERZ794946 | MGnify/ENA primary metagenome ERZ794946 (study PRJEB30137, sample SAMN04331413) | food metagenome | isolation source: Y3 must sample point D1 replicate A | place: Australia: South Australia | collected 2014 ...
GTCGTTTACTACGACTTCGCCGGTCTCTGGGACCACCCCAACCAAGGCGACGTCGACTCTTACCTCAATGGACGTACCGGCATGCTTGCTCAGTCCGCTTCCAACCTGAACCCCATGATCTGGGAGATGTTGAACGGCACCGACGGTCTCCAAGGTCTGCAGTGGACTGCTCGTGTTGATACTTCCCTCGACATCAACAACGATGCTAAGCACAACATGGTTCTTGCTCAGTACATCACCATCGGTCAGGCCGCCCGTGGCAGAACCACCATTACTCCCGACTTGAAGATGAACGTCTCGACCGGTGTTGACGTTATGCAACACGAGTCCGACCAGGTCGCCATCGCCCAGGGTCTCGACGACATGAGAAACATCCTCAAGAACGTCCCTGGCCTTGAGATTCTCTCTCCTGCTGCTGACGTTTCTTCTCTGGATTACGTCAAGTCGACCACCCACCTGTATGTCAACCACTGGTTGGGCAGCTGCAAGATGGGCAACGATGATGGTCGTGACAACGGTACTTCGGTTGTTGACGCCGACTCCAAGGTCTACGGTACCGACAATTTGTTCATTGCCGATGGCTCCATCTTCCCTGGCCAGACCACTTCCAACCCTCAGGCCGCCATCACCATTGTCGGCGAGCGTGTTGCCGAGCTTGTTCTTGCACTCAACCAATAGATAATTTGAGCGTAAGCTACCATGGCAATTCCACAGCCACATAATATGTACATAGACACGAATTATGAAACCAAAAGTAACTTCTTCAAAAAATCCATGACTTGTGTGAGTTTTTGACATTTTGCTGTAATGCTAGAACTGGAAACGTGTGCATCTCAGTTTGTATAGACGTTATTAGTTATGCTTTCAGGGCGAGTCTATCGGCCCATGCTGCTGATCATTTCACGTTGGGCTGCTCTGTCGCGGTTGGCCTCGGAGAGCGGCGGTATGCTTCTTAGGTCGCCGACGACGTCCTTTGCCTTGCCAAAGTAAACCTCCTCTGTAGAAGATGTGTTAGCATTCTGTTGAGGTACAAGTGTGAGTGACGACTTACGCAGCAGATTGCGCATCTTGAGTTCCATATCCTCGACCAACTTGCCGATGTTGGCGACATGAGTCTCATCAGCATCGACGGGCATATCAGCCTCCACTTGTCTAGTCATATTGCCAGCGAGATCGAGGCTTCCCAGAGCATCGCCCTTTGTGCCGAGGTTCAAGATGACGGTAGATGTGAGCTTGTATTTGGCAGTGCGACCGCGCTCGGCGACTTCGAGGACATGGATACTGTCCCAAGCACCCGAAGCAGCGGTCTGAGAAGATGACTTCTTGAGCAACACAACACCTGCAAAGCCATCGTCCAAGTTCCAGAGGTAGACGGATGAAGTACCGCCTTCGTAGTATCTGTATTTCCCCTTCAGTCTCAGTGTTCTTGTTCCCATTGTGTCTTTTTTCTTTTTCTGGATTCGAAGGCACTCACAGCTCGCGGTAGACGTCAAAGGCTTCGTTTGCGCGGACTTCCAGGCGACGGACGCGCTCGGAGCTCATCTCTGCGTCTTCGACGGGAGGGTCGAACTCGTTGCTCCAGGTGCTGCGGTAGCTGTCGCCATCGCGGTTGTAGTCGCAGAGGAGGTAGTCACGACCGGTCTTCTTGCAGCGACGGACTTCGAGAGGTTGATCTACCGAGGCGAGCAATTCCTCTTCATGTTCGGGGACCAGGCTGCAGATGGCCGAGAGGTTGGTCGCCGTGTTCTTTGGGTTTAGGCGTCGAAGAAGATCGCTGATGTATTTGTGATTAGGAATTGGTTCTGACAGTATGAGAGAGGTCTGGGCCTTACAGCGCACTGTCGAATTGGTCTGCCATGATTGCGTATGTGTGTGTATATAGCTAGGGAAGTAATGCTGTTGTTGCTTGGATGGGCATCGAGACGGGGTCCAAGCACCCCCACGTCAGCGACTTCCGTCTCAAGAGCTTCGCCGCAGCCTCCTCCGCGCATGCGTCCTCTTCCATCACATTCAATATCAATTGTTCGTCGCCATCGCGCGGCAAGAGCACAATGATGGTTCAGGGACATAGAGAGGAGGGGAATAGTGTCAGTTCGAAACATGTTCACAGACATCTATTCCTCGACCGCCGCAATCAGCGGCAGCTGAGCGTTTCGTGGTGGGATCAATGCGGTTTGTGCAACTATCCCATCCACGCTTACCTTGGTAACACGTCGTGGCGCTCCCCGTCCAGGTGTACCAAGTATCAACACAGCTCTATCCGAGTAGTTTATAATGACAATTATATGTTCGCATAGAAGGAATGAACCATCCCCATATCGGAGCACGCCGTAGACCGGGGTGAGCCAACACAGCCCGCCAATCAGCACCTGCCGTCCAAGACTCCACGCTTCAACTCCCTGAGAGTTTGGAGATAAGTCGTTAAAATGGTCAACCTTAGTTGTTGTCTTTGAACTCTTCCACGTTGCCAGTCTTTGTCTTCCTCCTGTCTCATTATATATACCTGGATCCCTGGACGGTCGTCTGCTTCTCTTTTCCTTTGATTCTTTCGGCCTCTTGTTGTTCTACGAATCCTCCTATCTTTCTCTCAACGTCTATTTATATTGGAATTATGATCATGTCTACGACCAACGGAACAGCGTCTGAAAAGACGATTTACTTGGGTGCTTTTGCTCATTGTACTTCTCAGCAAGAAGTCGAGATTTGTGAGGCTGGTGCCATTGGAGTTGATTCGGACGGCAAGATTGCATTCATCGAACGAGACATTGGAGATATCCCAGCATACGAATTACGCGAACGACGACAAGGCTGGGAGAAGGCAAGGATTGTTGAAATAAAAGATCAAGGTTTCTTTTTCCCTGGATTTATTGGTATGTGTTAAACCATCGGAGGGAGGAGGTTGCCCCTGAGCATTGCTGAGCTAACACGGTTTCTCCAAAAGACACACACATCCATGCTTCTCAATATCCAAACTCTGGCATCTTTGGCAAATCAACACTACTGGATTGGCTGAACACATATACTTTTCCCTTGGAATCATCTTTTACAGATTTAGCAAAGGCCCAACGCATCTACGCCCGCGTCGTCAACCGCACTCTTTCCCACGGAACAACAACAGCCTGCTACTACGCCACCGTCCACGTCGAAGCCACGAACCTTCTCTCCGATATCTGTCTCTCCAAAGGCCAGCGCGCCTTCGTCGGCCGCGTCTGTATGGATCAATTGAGCCCCGACTACTACCGCGACGAGAGCGCCGAAACCGCGATCCAAGCAACAGAAGCCTGTATCGCACACGTCGGCAAAATCGACCCTAAGCATCACCTCATCACCCCCATCATCACACCTCGCTTCGCACCAAGTTGCAGCGAAGGCTGCCTAAACGCTCTAGGCAAACTCGCTCAACAGACCGGCCTTCCCATCCAAACTCACATTTCAGAAAACAAGTCCGAAATCGAATTGGTCGCGGAAATGTTCCCGAGCAGTAAATCTTACACCGATGTTTACGATAAAGCGGGCTTGTTGAATGCAAAGACCATTCTCGCACATGCGGTACATTTGTCACCGGAAGAGCGTGCGTTGATCCGTTCCCGTGATGCGAAAATCAGTCATTGTCCGGCTTCCAACACTGCTTTGACTTCTGGAGCGGCGCCTGTGCGTACGTTATTGGACGAAGGTCTCACAGTCGGTCTCGGAACAGATGTTAGTGGAGGATACAGCCCTAGCATTCTCGAGGAGGCTCGTCAAGCTATTCTGGTCAGCAGACATGTAGCCATGGTCGATGGCGATGCTGCGAAGTTGAGCACGGAAGAGGCGTTGTGGTTGGCCACTCGTGGTGGTGCAAAGGTGGTCGGTCTTGAGAGCCGCGTTGGTGGATTCGAGGTTGGTATGGATTGGGACGCACAAATGATCAGCTTGGATGTTGTGAGTGAGGACGGTGAGATGGACGAGGCAGAGAACAAAGGTCCTGTGGATGTCTTCATGTGGGAGAGCTGGTCAGACAGACTCAACAAATGGTTCTACGGTGGAGACGACAGAAACACAGCAGCCGTCTGGGTCAAGGGCCGCTTGGTACATACGACACCCAAGTACAGAGGTTGACCAGATACACGACACTTGTTACTCAAGAGCTCGGAAGACTACTAAATGTTTTGAAAGAGCTGGAACTCAGCAATGAAATTTAGAACCACAATTATATACACCACCCCACTAAAATTCAATATTGGGTATGAACAACCAAATGTCCAAGAGTTAATCCTTCTTGAAGCGTGTTTCCCCCGAAAAACACCACGGAAAAGCAAACCCTTGATATTCGTCCTCTACAAGTTTACACACCCTTCTTCTCTTTGGGTTCTCATCTATGCCGCAGGAGCGGGCTTGCTACCGTCGTCGTTAACGTAACTCTCCCAGTTGGCCAAGATGTTGCCAATCTTGGGCGAGTTTGTCAGACGGTACACATCCTCGAAGTACTCCTTTGTGATTTCGAATGGCCTGGCGGTGACGTTGGGAATGTATTTGCCAACGAGCTTGCTAGGATCGATGCTAGTCTTGTTGATCTTCTTGAGCAAGAAGGAACGGAAGGGCTTGACACCCGAACGCAGGAAGGTACTGTGGAAAGGCACATCGATACCCTTGAGAGGGATGGTGGCGAAACCGCGCTGGAGGTCCAGAGGCTTAGGCTTGGCCTCGGTTTGCTCAGCACATCCCTTGATGATCTCGACAAGGTGGCTCTTGACATCCTCGAGAGACATGGTCTGCATCAACGATTGGATGTCAATCTTCTGCACCTTGAGGTAGTTGAGGACATTGGCCAAGCAGTCGAGTGCACGCAGGTCACCAGCGGCAACGTACTGCATGTTGGCAATGTTGTAGTTGACAATCTCCAGAAGCCAGCCAGTGGTCTCTGCGATGTTCTCAACAACGTACTGGAGAGCCTGCTCGGTGAATGTCTTGCCAATGCGCGAAGGGTTGACGGCGCACATGGAGTAGTTTGAACGGCCAGCCTCGTCACGCTCGACAGCGACTTGCATGGTCAGACCACGGTAGAACACAACGGATACCAAACTCTCAATAGGCATGACCTCTGCCATGGCTGCAAGAGCAGAGTACTCTCCAAGAGAGTGACCAGCGAAACTGCTGTCACGCTGCACAAGACCCTTGGAGCGCATGTCCTCGAAGGAAGCCTTCTCCATCAGGGTAAGTGCGGGCTGAGTGAACTGTGTGGCAGACAGCAGACCGGTAGGCGAACGGTATGTGTATGAGGTAGTAGACTCGTTGATCTCCTTGAAGATCTTCTCCGACTTGATGCTGCCATCGGCGGCTACCGTCTCGAATGTCATAGACATGTAGTTTTGACGGATGGCCTTACCACGAGGTCCACCGAAGTGAACAGTCATCTCGTTGGGGTTGTTCCTGACAATGTTGGTGATGGCGAAACCTGTTGCTTGTTAGTGATGCGCAATTCATGAATGTCAAGTGTTGCTTACCATAGTTGTCAAGGAAATGCTTGTCTGCTCTGTCCCAGACCTCCTTGGCGACAGGGCTGCTTGCGTACAGCTCCATACCCATACCCTGTTCTTGAGAACCTTGACCAGTGAAGACGTAGGCAGAGACAGGTTGCTCAACCTCTGCCTCACCAATAAGGACCTTGTCCTCGGTCTCCTTGTTGCGGGCCTCAACTGTGATGATCTTGCGACCAGAGACCATACCGATGTGCTGAAGGCTGACCTGGATGGTGTCGTTGGGAAGGACCATACCGACAAGGTTGACGTGGAAGCTGCGAACGCGACCAACGTTGTTCTCGGCTGCCCATGTCTCGACGAGGCTTCTGACGGCAGCACTGGAGTACATGCCGTGAGTGATGGTGCCAGGGAGGTTGGCATACTTGGAGAAGACACGAGAAACGTGAATGGGGTTGTAATCGCCTGAAACCTTGGCGTAGGTTTCGTTCGATGCGGGTGCCTTGAGCTCAAGAGGAGTCTTGCCATTCAGCGGGATAGGGTTCTCGAAGTTGACGGGCTGGTCAATGGCAGATCCGTTACGCTCGAGGTAGTCAATGACGGGGTTGCCGTGGGAGACACCAGCCTCGTACTCGACCGATGCGAGCTGGATAATTTCCTTGCTAGGCAACTCGATCTCGACCTGACCAACGGTCTCGACAGTGCTGAAGACGTTTTCGTTCTTGTAACGAACCAAGCTCTGCAGGCGGAAAGTCAAAGTCTGGCCGAGGAGGTCAATCTCGGTGTCCTCAAGGCGGAACCACTCCTTAGACTGGAGGACTGCGACGTCCTTGCTAGTAGCGAGAGTGATCTGCATGGGCTTCTCGGTCTTTCTCTGGAAAGTGTTCTCGAAGTCGGTGTAGGCGCCACGGTACAGGAACTGACTGGTGACCTCCATGACAGGCTGGCCGTCACGGGTGATGGTACCGCAGACCTCGACCATCTTACCAGAAGCTTGGTTGATGACAGCGTTAACCTCAGCAGTAGTGTCGAGGACGTCGCCCTTCTTCAGAGGAGCGGCGCCAGGGATCATGCGGAAGCCGTTGGAAAGGTGGACAAGCTTGAGAAGATCACCATCAATCTTGCGAGGGAAGATAGGCTTGGTGATGGCCTTCCAGCCGACGACAATGGCAAAGTCCATGGGAGCGAAGACCTCCTTGCCAGGACGGTCGACGAAAGCCTCACCAGTGTTGCCAACTGCGTGAACGAAGTCGTTGATGGCCTCGCTAGTAACAGTAGCTCTGCCACCATCGAAGCGAGAGGTGACAGGAGTGTCGAAGGGAACATCAGCATCGCCAAACCAGATCTTGTAGTAGAACTCCTTGATGCGGTCGTTGCGAGCCTCCATGACCTCTCTGATAGGGGCGTAGCCGGTCTCAGGGTGGTAAGTGAACTTCAGGGGCAGGGCAACAGCAGAGTGAGTGGCGGAACGCTCCTCGATAAGCTTGACGCTGATCTCGTTGTTGACCATAGGGCCAATCTCGATAGTCTGGACAAACTTGCCGCTCGAAGTGGGCTCCTTGACGGTGATGACAGTCTTGCTAGGGTCTGAGGGGTAGTTGACCTCGACCATCATACCAGGGGCAGGCGCGAAGATGCGCTGCATTGGGTTGGTGTAGAATCTCTGACCCTGAACGAAGACATCTGCGGTGAAGAAAGCATGTCTCCAAGAGTATGTCTTACCAGCAAGCAGAGACAACCATGAGTCCAACTTGGGGAGGGTAGCACTGGGCGAGGCAGACAGGCGGTACATGACCTTGTTGTTAAGCTCAGACACAGTGAGGCCCTCGACATCAATCTCATCGCTTGCCTCAAGAAGCTTACCGCCGAAGTACTCGACAACGGGGATCTTGGACTCATCACCACCATAGACGTCCTTGAGCAAGTACTGGATGTGACCCTCGTGGACACCGTCAAGGATATCCTTGATGGGCTCGTCAACCTTGGTAGAGTACTTGACGGCCATAGGACCCTGAAGAATACAAGTTCTACCAACGTCCTCATCGACAACAGCAGCGAGATCCTCAGACTGCCAGAGGGAATCTTTCTTGAAGAAGAATTCGAAGCTGGCATCCAGAGCAGGCACGAAAGGCACAGGCTTCTGACCTTGGCGCTGGCAAAGTTGAATGAAGTGCTGAACATCCTGAGCGTTGATGAGCTGCTTCTCGGCTTCAGGGTAAGCAGCAAGGAACTTCTCGACCACGGCGAATGGCTCGTTCATCTCAGCGTAGTTCTGGACGAGCGAGCTCTTGTTGGCGGTGGAGGTGAAGCGCTCCTCAGTGCGGCGGATGAAGTCGGCAGTGAGTCTGGCGAGAGAAGGATCGATCCATCTCTTCTCCTTCTTGACGTACATCAACTCGACCATGCGGTGAACAACCTCGGCGTAGGTCATGTCCTCGAGGTCGACGGAGACACCGGCAGAGTTGCGACCAAACCAAACCTTCTGGAAGTCGTCGTTGAGCTTCTTGATAATGTGCTCGCGGTTCTTCTTGAGCTCTGGAAGACGCTTGGCCTTGTCAAGAGAGAAGATCTTCTGGTCCATCTCGGCCCAGAAGAGGACACCACGAGTGGCGAGCTTGTGAATAGGCTCACCCATCTCGGAGCGGACAGTGATGACACCACCAGCGGCTCCCTTGTAGGTCTTCTCCCAGTCGGCATCGTCGAGACCAGGGGCATCAACGATGGCCTGCTTTGCAGCAGGGGCGGTCTTGGCCTCCTTGGCGACCATGACACGACTACCGAACAAGACACCATCGAAGGGCATAGGAGGGTAGCCGAACTTGCTTGCCCATTGACCAGTCAGGTAAGGGTAAGTGTCCTCGGCAGCACCGAAACCACTTCCAGCAATGAGGACGAGGTTAGGACACTTGCGGATTCTGCCGTACATCTGGAACATAGGTTGGTGGAAGTCCTCGAAAGAGTGGTGACCACCACCGCGACCACCAGTCCACTGCATGATGACAGGGAAGCCAGGGTTGGCCTTGGCGATGTTGATACATGACTGGATGGCCTCGACTGAACCAGGCTTGAAGGCGATGCGCTTGATACCAAGAGTCTGGATGTACTCGTTGGCAACCTCGATGGAAGGAACACCGGCACCAATGGTAAGAGACTCGATCGGGACACCATCAGCACGAAGTCTGGCGATCATAGGAATTTGCCAGGCCATAGCGCGAGGGTTGACGTAGATCAGGTTGATGGAGATACCACGACCAGCAGGGATAGACTTCTCAATCTCGGCAATGGCGGCGGTCATCTTAGCATCAGTGAAATAACCACCACCAGCAAGTTCGATCTCGTAACCAGCGTTCATGGTGGCAGAGACGAAGTCGGTAGGGACGGTACAAGGGGTCATACCGGCAACCATGACAGGGGGGAGACCGAGCATGCGGCTCATCTTGGTGTCAACGAAGGTCTGACCAGCGGATGTACGGGCAAGCTTGGGACCGTGCTCCTTGACCCAGTCAACAGCGTACTTGACAGCGTGTTCGGCGTCACGGTCGAAGATCTCGGGCTTGTAGCCAACTTCGGCGTTGGTGCCGTCCATGGTGCCAGCAAGAATGACACGAACACCGGTACCATCCTTGTTGCGGTTGGTGAGAACACCAAGACCAGAAATGCCACCAGGACCAAAGTCGAGGACGTGGGTAGCTCTGGGGAAGACAGTTGCGGTCTCCCAGTTGACTGAGTCCTGGGTGATCATGCGCACAAGCTGAGGAACGATGTTGTCGGCGCTGACCTGGCTGATGTCCTTGCCGGTGTTGGTATCGAAGAGAGGAATTCCGAGGTCAGAGCTAGGAATGACAATGTCCTTGAGATCTTGTTGGAGGTGGGTGTCGGCCTCTGAGAGGTACTTGCTGTGGAAAGGAGCGGTGATGGGCAGGAAGCGGTTGACGAAGCGAACCTTGCGGTCGGTGAAGGGAATGCGGGTCTGGTCAAGACCAGTAGGAGCCTTGACCTTGCGGAGGCGGAGGTTCAAACCGTAAAGAGACATGGGGGGACCGGTAACGACAAAGTTGCGGGCGCTGTTGACCAGCGAGATAGCAATGTGGCGGTCTTCGGGCAAATGCTGGTTGGTGGCATCAATGTGTGTCTGGACAGCCTCACGGGTGAGGTCACGGATAGAAAGCATAGGGGTGGGGGTTCCCTCGCCGCTGTCAATCGAGTCCTGGAGAGTCGAAGGAGCCAGCGAAGTACGGGGGTATGCTTGCTGACTGCGCGAGCCGATCCAGAACAGGATGGAGAGGGCATCTCTTGAAGCCTTGTCAAATGATTCCCAGCTCTTAGAGGCCGCAATGGCTGCGGCAGTCACGACGCCCTGAGAGTGACCAGTGGTACCGCTCAGTCTGTCGCGCACAGTTCCGGGGTGAGTACCGAGGACTCTGCAAGTCACAACAAAGTGTGCGAGCTGTGTAAGACCAATCAGGGGGAAACTAACGGGTGCGGAGACAAGGTAGTCGATGTCGGGCTCAGCATCCTTGTTGTGCAACCAGCGCATGACATCCAAACCCTTGGGGTAAAGCTTCTCCACTTGAGGCTCTCTGGACAGGGTCTGGAGGTGTGCGGCTGCTGCAGTGATGAAGTCCTCGACAAATGAGGGGTAGGTGGTGTAGATTTCCCTCAATTCCTCGAAGTACTCTTCAATGTTGCCCTGACCACCGAACACGGCGTAGATGAAGGCGTTCTCGTCTGAAGCCTCGCGCAGAAGAGCTGACTCGTGAGACTTGATCGGCCTGCTGACGGCAGCTCTGGCGGCGTAGTAGGACTGAACGGTAACGAGCTTCTTCTCGTAGATGCCGGGAAGAGAAGCAGCAATGGCGTGGACCTCGTTTCCACGGAGGAAAGCACGCTCGAACTCGTGAAGAACGAGCTTGAGCACTTCCTCGAAGGAGCCCGGGTCATCGCCCTCGTCGCACTCGCGGGCGACAAAGCCAATGTAGCGAGCTACCAGCTCGGTGACAGATGAAGGCTCGTCATCCTGAGCAAGCTCGTCTGTGGGTGTAGGGAGGGTGGCGATGAAGGCATCCTTGAGTTGCGAAGCGCTGAAGTGGAGAGCAGTGGGTATTAAAAACGAGTACTCGAGCGAGCCGTGCGAAAGGATAAGAGGGCGAGAAACAGCTTGGGAACGGGGTGTCGAGACACCGGTCTGTGAGCCGGAGCCGTACATGATGAAGAAAGGCTGTGTACGTGACCGCTGGAGACAACAGCTGGTCAGCAGGAGGTTGAAAAAATGGTAGAGAAATTAATGCGGGGGTGCCCGGGGTTTGAGAGGCAACCTCGACGGCGCATTCACGTTGATGTAGAAGAGGCAATTGCGAAGGCAGCAGCGATTGACAGGATGAAGCTTACCTAGAAATCTCACAAAGCGACGTTGCGGTAGGAAAAAGAAGGACAATTGGCCTCGTGACAAATTCGAAGCAGCTTAAAGTGCAGGCAACAGCTCCGCGAACAGACTAACTCCCTCGGGGAAGAGAGTAGAACTGGAAGGGAGTGAGAAGGGGCTGGTCTGAGGAGGAATTGAGATGCCAGACAGCAGAGAGAGCAAGAGTGAAGGAGGGGGGACTTGAGGAAGGCGGTGATTCGGGTGGTGTAGGAAAGTGGCCTTTCTTTACGAGATAGCTTCGAGCCCTGTCTGGTGGAGGTGAAGTTTGAGCGTGCGGCAAGTCGGACCAGGGGTGACCGGCTCTCTGCCGGTGGGCCCTTTAGCGCCGAAGTAATATGCACCTGGAACGCGTGCTTCGAGATGTTCCTCCCCAACTGCTCACGTATTCTGTTGACTCAACAAGTTGATTATGCAATGCAGGACCACCCCGGGTGTTCACAGGCTGCAGTGTAAGACTCGGGCTATCTACTCATCCCTCTGGCGCATTCGAAGAGGACCCCGTCGGGTCAAGGGACGTGGACACAGGGAAAAGCAACAATTAGATGAAGCTTCAATTCCAATCTCTACCTCACTAGCTCCCGCGCTCTAAGACTTGTGGCTTGGCAGAACCGCTCACCGAAATCTCGAGAGGACAGCAGTTGCAACAAAAAATTGAAGAGGCCAGTCAGCAATCGTGCCATTATTTGTGCCTCATCTCAACCTCTGCACGTTGGTATCAAAGACCCCTCACCAGCCTCTCAGTGCGTGGTACAGCCTGCTCATCCTTTCTGCCTCTCGACCTTTTCTCGGTCGATTGATCATCAGAGGTGACCGAGCATTTCCAGGCAGCTCTTGAAGCTAGCTGACCCTTCTTTCTTCTCCGCACTCGAGCATTGTTCGTTTCCTCACTTTCCTCTCCTGTCTTGTTTCGCTCCGACTCCCTCGCGAGACCTCCCCCATCCATCTTTTCTCAATCGCTCGTCGATTGTACATTCTTTGTAATTTGCTGTTTGCTGTTTTTGGTTCGCCAACATGCGTCCCGAGGTTGAGCAAGAGCTCGCCCACACGCTCCTTGTCGAGCTCCTCGCATACCAATTCGCCTCGCCCGTGAGATGGATTGAGACACAAGATGTCATCCTCGGTGAGAAGACCACCGAGCGCATTGTCGAAATTGGTCCTGCAGACACCCTCGGTGTTATGGCCAAGCGCACACTCGCCTCAAAGTACGAAGCCTACGACGCCGCAAGATCCGTGCAAAGACAGATTCTCTGCTACAACAAGGACGCAAAAGACATCTACTACGATGTTGACCCCGTCGAGGAGGAGGAGGCTGCTCCGGCACCTGCTGCAGCCGCTGCTCCTTCGGCTGGCTCTTCAGCACCCGCAGCCCCCGTCGCCGCAGCAGCACCCGCGCCGAGTGCTGGCCCCGCAGCGTCAGTCGCAGATGCTCCCGTTGGTGCTGTTGATATTGTGAGGGCACTGGTCGCTCAGAAGCTGAAGAAGCCTTTGATGGACATTCCCCTCAGCAAGGCCATCAAGGATTTGGTTGGAGGTGAGAAGATTCAATTCTGGTGTCATATAGTGTGCAATTGCTGACAACTTGCTCGCAGGTAAATCAACACTTCAAAACGAAATCCTCGGAGACCTTGGAAAAGAGTTTGGCTCAACACCCGAAAAGCCGGAAGACACACCCCTTGACGAGCTGGGTGCTGCTATGCAGGCGACCTTCAATGGTCAGCTCGGCAAGCAGTCATCTTCGCTCATTGCCCGCATGGTTTCCTCCAAGATGCCTGGTGGCTTCAACATTACCGCAGTCCGCAAGCACCTCGAAACACGATGGGGCCTCGGATCTGGTCGCCAGGACGGTGTACTCTTGCTGGCATTGACCCAAGAACCCCCGGCTCGTCTTGGCTCTGACAACGATGCTAAGGCATGGTTGGACACCGTCACAAACGCCTACGCTGGTCAGGCCGGTATCAGCCTTTCCGCACCTACAGCCGGCGGCGACGCTGGTGCCGGTGCAGGTGGCATGATGATGGACCCTGCTGCAATCGACGCCCTTACCAAGGACCAGAAGGCTTTGTTCAAGCAACAACTCGAGCTCTTCGCCCGTTACCTCAAGATGGACCTGCGCGCAGGTGACAAGGCTGCCGTTACTGCTGCATCCAATAACACTGCTCTCCAGGCCCAGCTCGACCTATGGAATGCTGAGCACGGCGACTTCTACGCTGCCGGTATCGAGCCCTCATTCAGTCCCCTCAAGGCCCGTGTCTACGACTCGTCGTGGAACTGGGCTCGCCAGGACGCTCTTAGCATGTACTACGACATCATTTTCGGTCGCTTGACCGCCGTCGATCGCGAAATTGTCAGCCGCTGCATCCAAATCATGAATCGCTCCAACCCCAAGCTTCTCGACTTCATGCAGTATCACATTGACCACTGCCCTACTGAGCGCGGTGAGACCTACGAGCTCGCCAAGGCACTCGGACAGCAACTCATCGACAACTGCAAAGATGTTCTCGACATCGCCCCTGTCTACAAGGACGTCTCTGTCCCTACCGCTCCTCAACTCACCATTGACGCTCGCGGTAACATGAACTACGAGGAGGCCCCTAGACAAGCCGTTCGCAAGCTTGAACACTACGTCCGCGAAATGGCTGAGGGAGGAAAGATTTCCGAGTACGGAAACAGAACCAAGGTCCAGAACGATCTCCAGCGTGTCTACAAGCTCATTCGCCAGCAACACAAACTCACAAAGTCATCGCAACTGCAAATCAAGCAGCTTTACGGCAACATCATTCGTTCGCTGTCGATGAACGAGGGCCAGATCATGCCTAGCGACAGCGGCAAGAAGGGCCGTAAGGGCCGTGCCAGTCAGCTCAAGGCTGGCAAGGTCGAGACCATTCCTTTCCTGCACTTGAAGCGTAAGGAAGAGCACGGTTGGGAATACAGCAAGAAGCTCACCGGTGTCTACCTCGAGGGTCTCGAGGAGGCTGCCAAGTCTGGAGTCACTTTCCAGGGCAAGCACGCTCTTATGACTGGTGCTGGTGCTGGTTCCATCGGTGCTGAGGTTCTCCAGGGCCTGATCAGCGGTGGTGCCAAGGTTGTTGTTACCACCTCTCGTTTCTCTCGTGAAGTCACCGAGTACTACCAATCCATGTACACTCGCTACGGTGCCAAGGGCTCTCAGCTTATCGTTGTGCCTTTCAACCAAGGTAGTCAGCAAGACGTCAATGCTCTGATCGACTACATCTACGACGAGAAGAAGGGTCTCGGATGGGATCTTGACTACATCGTTCCTTTCGCTGCCATTCCCGAGAATGGTCGCGAGATTGACAACATTGACTCCAAGTCCGAGCTGGCTCACAGAATCATGTTGACCAACTTGCTCAGAATGCTTGGTGGTGTCAAGGCCCAGAAGGCCGAGCGTGGCTTCGAGACCCGCCCTGCCCAGGTCATCCTTCCCCTTTCCCCCAACCATGGTACTTTCGGTAACGATGGTCTTTACTCCGAGTCCAAGCTCGCTCTCGAGACTCTGTTCAACAGATGGCACTCCGAGAGCTGGGGCTCGTACCTCACCATTTGCGGTGCAGTCATTGGCTGGACCCGTGGTACCGGTCTCATGGGCGGCAACAACATTGTCGCTGAGGGTGTTGAGAAGACTGGCGCTCGTACTTTCTCTCAGCAAGAAATGGCCTTCAACCTTTTGGGTCTTATGGGTCCCGCAATTGTTGACCTCTGCCAGGAGGAGCCTGTCTTTGCTGATCTCAACGGTGGTCTTCAGTTCCTGCCCAACCTCAAGGACTTGATGACCAAGCTCCGCAAGGATGTCACCGAGACCAGTGAGATCCGCCAGGCCGTTACTCGTGAAACTTCTGTCGAGAACAAGATTGTCCACGGTGAGAGCCACGAAGCCCTCTACAAGAAGGTCACTGTTCAGCCTCGTGCCAACTTGAAGTTCGACTTCCCCAAGGTTCCCGACTGGGAGTCTGAGGTCAAGCCTCTTAACGAGAACCTCAAGGGTATGGTTGATCTTGAGAAGGTTGTCGTTGTCACTGGTTTCTCTGAGGTTGGTCCTTGGGGTAACTCCAGAACTCGTTGGGAGATGGAAGCCTACGGCGAATTCTCTCTCGAGGGTTGCGTCGAGATGGCCTGGATCATGGGTCTCATCAAGAACCACAACGGTCCTCTCAAGGGTAAGAGCTACGCTGGCTGGGTCGATGCCAAGACTGGCGAGCCCATCGACGACAAGGACGTCAAGTCTAAGTTCGAGAAGCACATCCTCGACCACTCTGGTATCCGTCTCATCGAACCCGAGCTCTTCAACGGTTACGATCCCAACAAGAAGCAGCTCTTGCAAGAGATTCAGATCCAGGAGGACCTTGACCCCTTCGAGACCTCCAAGGAGACCGCCGAGGAGTTCAGCCGCCAGCACGGCGAGAAGGTCGAGATCTTCGAGATCCCCGAGTCTGGTGAATACCAGGTCAGACTGAGAAAGGGTGCAACTCTTCTCATTCCCAAGGCTCTCAGATTCGACCGTCTCGTTGCTGGTCAGATTCCCACCGGCTGGGACGCCCGCAAGTACGGTGTTCCTGAGGACATCATCGGCCAGGTTGACCCCGTCACCCTCTACGTTCTCGTCTCCACCGCCGAGGCTCTCTTGTCTTCCGGTATCACTGACCCTTACGAGTTCTACAAGTACGTCCACATCTCAGAGGTCGGTAACTGCATCGGTTCGGGTATCGGTGGTACTACCGCCCTCCGCGGTATGTACAAGGACCGCTTCTTGGACAAGCCTCTCCAAAAGGATATTCTCCAGGAGTCTTTCATCAACACCATGTCCGCTTGGGTTAACATGTTATTGATGTCCTCGACCGGTCCCATCAAGACCCCCGTCGGTGCTTGCGCTACTGCCGTTGAGTCTATCGACATTGGTTACGACACCATTGTTGAGGGTAAGGCCAGAATGTGCTTCGTTGGTGGCTTCGATGACTTCCAAGAGGAGGGCTCCTACGAGTTCGCCAACATGAAGGCCACTAGCAACGCCGAGGATGAGTTCGCACACGGCCGTACTCCCAAGGAGATGTCAAGACCTACTACTACTACCAGAAACGGATTCATGGAATCCCAAGGTTGCGGTATGCAAGTCATCATGGATGCTAGACTTGCTCTTGACATGGGTGTCCCAATTTACGGTGTCCTTGGCTTCACTGCCACTGCCACTGACAAGATTGGTCGCTCCGTTCCTGCCCCCGGAAAGGGTGTCTTGACCACTGCTCGCGAGGAGACCTCTAAGTTCGCCTCGCCTCTGCTTGACATTAAGTACCGTAAGAGACAGATGGACGCCCGCAGAAAGAACATCAAGACATGGCAAGAGTCTGAGCTTATGTACCTGCAAGAAGAGGTTTCCGCTATGCAAGCTCAGGACTCTGACTTCAATGCTACTGAGTACATGGAGGACAGAGCCAAGTTCATTGAGCGTGAGGCCAAGCGTCAAGAGAAGGATGCCCTGTACAGCCTCGGCAACAACTTCTGGAAGCAGGACCCTCGCATCGCTCCTCTCCGTGGTGCACTTGCCACTTGGGGCCTGACCATCGACGACCTCGATGTCGCCTCTTTCCATGGTACTTCGACCGTCGCCAACGACAAGAACGAGTCCGATGTCATCTGCCAACAGATGGAGCACCTTGGCCGCAAGAAGGGCAATGCTCTTCTCGGTATCTTCCAGAAGTACCTCACTGGTCATCCCAAGGGTGCTGCTGGTGCCTGGATGTTCAACGGCTGTCTGCAGGTCCTCAACACTGGTATCGTCCCTGGTAACCGCAACGCCGACAACGTCGACAAGATCATGGAGAAGTTCGACTACATTGTCTACCCCAGCAGAACCATCCAGACCGACGGTATCAAGGCATTCTCAGTCACCTCTTTCGGTTTCGGTCAGAAGGGTGCCCAGGCCATTGGTATCCACCCCAAGTACCTGTTCGCCACCCTTGACCAGGCTGAGTTCCAGACCTACAAGACCAAGGTTGAGGCCAGACAGAAGAAGGCCTACCGCTACTTCCACGACGGTCTCATCAACAACACCATGTTCCGTGCCAAGGACAAGTCCCCTTACGAGGACGACCAGATGGGCACCGTCTTCCTGAACCCTAGCGCTCGCGTTTCTCAGGACAAGAAGACCGCTCAGCTCACTTTCTCGGCCAAGCCCCAAAAGCCTGTCCGTGATGCCAACACCACCCAGATGGTCGAGTCATTGCTCCAGGTCAACTCCTCCGGCAACAGCAGCCCTGGTGTCGACGTGGAGACCATCGATGCCGTCAACATCGAGAACGAGACCTTCCTCGAGCGTAACTTCACCCAGCAAGAGATTGACTACTGCCGCAAGGCTCCCAACCCTCAGGCCAGCTTCACCGGCAAGTGGTCTGCTAAGGAGGCTGTCTTCAAGAGCTTCAAGGTCGCCTCGCGCGGTGCTGGAGCTCCTCTGAAGGATATTGAGATCGTGAACGATGAGAGCGGTGCTCCTACCGTTGTCGTAAGTTGAAATCATGCTTGTTCAAAACATAATCACAGACTAACAATTGAATAGCTTCACGGTGATGCCAAGGCCGCTGCTGAGCAGAAGGGTATCAAGAACACCACTGTCAGCATCAGCCACAGCGATGCTCAAGTCATCGCTGTTGCCATTTCTTCGCAATAAATGAGGAATTTCTCAGGAATAAGGTCTTGATGTTCGATTTGATAAACACACTATAAAGGGTGTACGAAGGGGGCGCAAACACAATACCACATTTTGTAATTAGGCATTCAGGAGTTTCTTTGCTTTGCTTGATCAGATTATTGCAAGTAAATTCTCAGCTTTTCCATCTATATTGTATTGTACTGTAACAATAGCTACTACACTTTTCTTCATGTTCGTGTTTACCTTCCAGCTTCTCGGCAACCGATAAGGCGAGCTCAGCTACCTTATCTCCCAAGACATCAAGGTGGTTCCTTCCCGCTTCGCCCCGACAATGCAAAAGCGATGAACAATCCAGGTGGCACAGCAACATGCAGGCATCAACTTCAACAATGCTAACCGCCGTTTTCAACCAAAATCCTTTCCCAGACTTCTGGGAATGTGGATGTTGATGGATTGATGTTGAGGAGAGGGTTTCAAAGCTACCTGCATGATGCAGAGAGCTGAGCTGTCATATGCAACTATCACGCATGATGCAGGGTATACGCCTGTCAGCTTGTATACGAGTTCATTCAACGGCGATAGCAAAGACGACCCTGGCGAGCCTTCAACGGATGGATTGGACAAGAGTGGTTCTCAACCATTGACCCCCGTATTCTGGAACATTGTGGGCAGGATTGTCTCCTTGGTTTCTATTCATCGCTTTACACGAGATATCTGCAATGTATTGCGAGATCGATGGTGTTGGCAGCTGGTACTTCTCTGTCGGAGATATCGGTGTTTTGGGTGCGGCTGGTGCTCGAGCGCTCTCGAGAGATCTGCAAAGATACGTCACCGGCCTGCCACACTCCTGCCTCCGTGATTCTTGCAATATTGTCGCGATTACACAAACCATTGTAAGACCATGGGAACAGTATAGGTAGAGAATGTGTCAGACCGGGAGCACTGAAATGTTCAGTCCATCTCCAATGAGACTTGCTCGTTCGAAGACAAGAGAAAGATATTCTCGACTGAAGCTCGGAAGGTAGAGAAAAAACAAGGCAGGGAAAGACAGTCGCGTGAAGTTACGTAGAGGGTCACTTCCTCCTCCCTCACCCCTTCTCCTTCCAATTATCCTACACATATACAAGACATCCAGGCGACAATGACGGCGAGAGTAGACGCTAGCGAGCCCTTCCTCAAACACCTTAACGTGCGAAAGACACCATACATTTTCCTCACAGCGGAAACAGACGACTTTGACGAAGAGATGATAGCGGCATGGGAAGGTGAAGGCTTCGTCACAACATATGTTCCTTATGGCGATGGAGGAAAAGATTACGTGGCTAGGATGCATGCTGCTCCTGATCATGCGCTGGGGTTGAGCGATCAATATGCTATAGTAGGTTCGTTCTTTTCCTTCCTCTAACACGCCATTGGATGGGGATGATCACTAACGATGGTCTATAACAGCATTCGGCGATGCAGCGAGTACTTGTCTTGAAGCCTACGTGACCTCAACACCCCGTCTAGCCGCTCTCGTCGCATACTACCCATCCCGCATCCCAGACCCGCAACAAACACGATACCCCATGCACACGACCGTACTCGTCCACCTAGTAGGCAACGAGATCAAAGTAATACGAACGCCAGAAGTGCTGGGCATACAGGGCAAGAAAAAGATCATCACAAAACGCACAGGCGATGGATTGGGACTCGGCGGACAATTGAAGTTGAGCTTCCAAGCATACAAATATGATGGTGTAGAGGCCGGATTTGCAGAGAGCGATTTGGACGAATACGACGCCGCTGCTGCCAGTGTGGCTTGGAGTAGAAGTATAGGTGTGGTCAAGAAGGCTTTACGAATGGCTTCCGAAATCGAGAGGATCCGAGATGAACATGTCGACCGTGAGTCCCCCACCCCCTTCTCATCATCTCAATCCACACAAGCACTAACCTCGCACTCATCTCACCAGACACCAAAAAAGGCAACATCTCAAAAGCCCTCGCAATCACCAGCTCCAACCCAGCAATCCTGCACGCACCAACCCTAACCGGTGGATTCCACCCCGAAGACCTTTCAGACTTCTACACCGAATTCTTCCAACCCTCTCCAGCCTCTTTGAACACAAAACTGCTCTCCCGCACAATAGGCACCGACCGCATCGTAGACGAACTCTCCCTCTCCTTCAACCACAACAAAGTGATTCCTTGGTTGTTGCCTGGAATTCCTGCTACGAACAGACGTATAGAAGTCGTGTTGATTAGTATAGTGTGTGTCAAAGCTGGAGTGCTGGAGAGTGAAAAGGTTTATTGGGATCAAGCTAGTGTGTTGATGCAGGTGGGGTTGTTGGATCCGAAGGTCGTGCCGGATAAATTCAAGGAGAAAGGGGTCAAGATTTTGCCGGTCATTGGGGCGGAGAGTGCGAGGGCTGCGGTCAGGGGTGGGAGTAGGAGGATCAATGAGTTGATTGAGGAGTGGTAGAGAGGAAGAAGATGGATGTTTGACATGATGACGATGGATTCTTAATGTGTTGTTGATTTGATCTTAGATTGTATTGTAATGAGATGGTGCTCTTTATCAACAAGGGAGTTCAACGTTAAGGAGATACAGCGGGTTTTCATTCGTTGTAAAAAGCGTGTCAGTTTGTTTATAGCTGGTTGAATGTTGGGCGGGTCACCCTGTCACTTTCATGTCTTCGGAATATCTGAGCGATCGACGAGTAAACGAGTAAAATATGTCATGTACTGCTGTGACTAGGCGATTTTCCGTTCACCCTCCTATTCTCCGGTGCGTGATGAGGCGTTGTTGTCAATAGGGAATAACAAACAATAATTTTCCAGATTCGTTGATTAGGTAGACCCTTTGTTCATCCCGACCACACACATCCGACGTCGAGCTCGATACCATCAGACCGGTCCAACACAACTGAAAGCCGTCGACGAGCCCGAAGCATAAGCATCGACAATACTCTTGACACTAGAGTAAGTCCCCAACACACAAGTCACCAGAGCTCCCAAAAAGAAGACGAAATTCCAAAGCTTGATATACCACCTTCCAGCCATGAAACCACGCGCCCATCTCTTGATACCGTGATCGTGACGGATGGTTTCTCCGGTGGCAGGATTGAAGCCTTCGCCTTGTTCAGGGCGGATGGCATCGTGTTGGATTTGGACGCCGAGCATAAGGAGAGGTGGGAAAGTATAGGTGAATTGGAGGATGCAGAGGGCTGCCACGAGACCAGAAAGAGCGCTAAATTGCGTTAGAGAAATGCCTGGAATTGTGATGGGAATGACCTACCTGAATTGAGGAATGGCGGCTGCGAGGAGGAAGGCGATGCCCCAGTAAACAGGGACAATGCCGGCCCAGAGTAGCTTGCCAGCCCTGGACGTGAGTGGAGGCAAGCCCAATAGCTCTTGGAAGATGTTCTGATACATGACTTTGATTCCAATGTTTCCATATAGACCTGCTGCCATCAAAGCAGTCACGAAAGCGATGATGTTGCCTGCGGTCAGGGCGGCGTGTGGGAACATTCCCTAGTACAGGTTAGCATGACTGCAATTTCGAGTGTTCTCGTCCCTCATTACCTGTTGGGCTGGGTTGATGGTATATTGTCCCTGGTATGAGTAGACGAAAATGCCAAAGAACAGGTAGACGACATAAATGAAGGTCTCCGCGATGACTAGCGCCTTCCAGAAGTCCCATGGCTTTCGCATCTCGCTCATGAATTCGCAGTAAAGCATAGCGCCACCATACGAATACACAGCTTGCATCAAGCCTACAATTTGCCCACTGAACTCCACAGTGGCTGGCGGACCTGCTGTAGTCATGACTGGAGGTGCAGGTGGACCAATATCGACGCCGTTAGATTTTCCTGCGGCCTCGTAGTTGGGATGTGAATGAGTGACAACAGCCATTGTGAGAATCATGACGATGACATTGAGCCAGACAGCGCAATTGGCAATCCATCCATACTTCTGCAGAGTACGGACTTGGCCAAGTATGAAACCGCAAGCTACAGCACACGTCAGTATGTATTGGTGGTAGAGGATCTCAACTCCTACCAGTCCAGATAACACAGCACTGCGACGGGAGAACGATTAGTCGGGTGTGCTTGATGCGGTGGTATATGCAATAAAAGCTTGTTCGGGATCACGTACCACAATGTAGCAGATGTTTCCATTGATCTGATACAGCCCTTGTCCGTTCTGGATGATGATGACTCCGACATTGAAGATAAGTTGTATGGCTTGAAGAATGTTCACCAAGTGTCGTACGACCTTGCCGTAGGCTCGGAAGGCGATGTCGCCGAAAGTCTTGAGAGGATATTGGTTGGAGTCCAGCTGCAGAAACATTTGCCAGATCTGCCAGCCAGTGTAGCCTGCTAGAGCTCCGAAGATGGTGTATAGAACGATACCTGGACCGTAACCCATCTGAGCCAAGGCCCAACTACAGAGTATGTTAGATAGCTAAACTCGGCAAATTGTATTTTAAGCATACGGGACAGAGTAGGGACCGAGAACATCAGTCGTGATGAGATAGAAGATTGATCCCCACGTAGCCGTGCGGGCAGCTCTGGCAGCGTTCAGCCATTCGTCCTCTGTCACAGCGACTGGTCGGGCGTTAGGAGGAGTCTCGGAGTCACTGAGCTTTTCGTTGGTGGCTCCTCCTGATGCTTGTTTCGATAAGCCAGATTTGGTAGGATCGGTGCCAGTGATAGTGGTAGAGGCAGTGTCGCGCTTGCCAGAGCTTAGAAGCTTTCTAACCGGGCTGTTGACCTTTGGGATACTCTTCTCCTCTTCGCGAGTAATCTTGGCCCAGTAAAAATACTCCTCGATGGTCACGGAAGGGTCGTGCAAATTCCTCAGAGCTGGAGTCGGAAGCTCTGCTATGCCTGGCCCTGTGACGCTCATCCTCGGATCACCTCCGTCTAGAGCGAGAGCTGCTGGCTGTGTCATCACTACTTGCAAGTAGGTCGCAAGACTCGAGATGATTGTATATCGTGGAAGCTGAACTGATATTGTGCAACTGGAAGGGTGGGCGAGCTTGTCAATTTATGCATATGCACCATAGGGCGTCTCACACACTTGCATGGGTGGAGAGTGGTAGGTATATCAATATGTATCTTGATTGGATAGGTCACAAGATAGGCGGCAGCTCCAGATAATGTAGAATTAGTTCAAACGGCAGTAGAATGCCGGTTTAGCCAATTATAGTCGTGAGGGAAATGTCGGCTTGACTATATTAATGCAATGATAGGCGGGAGTTCGGAATCGCAAGATGTTCAATGATCGGGTGGCAGGAGTGACACCATGTATATTCGAAGTTCGAAGCGGGATGAAGATCAGTCCAAGCTCATTGAGGAAGGTGATCAAGCTCCAAGTTCGGAGAAGGGGGGGTCTACAAGGGTTCAAGTCAGTGGGGGAGGGAAGGAAGAACTGCAAGACTGTTTCCTCCTCCTTGCTGCATAGAACCATCTCCTGTATGTGGTCGCAGCCAGGCTCGCTTGATGCGCTGCAAGAGATGTCGCCTTATCGCTCATGCCGCATGCGAGGAAGCCTCTGGAAGATAATTTAGGCCAGGAGCCACAAAGCACAATACCAGCTCGTCTGAGATTCAATATAATAAGAGCCAAGTTCAATCAAGCAACGCCACGATAAGTCTTCATTTCGAGCTTGTGAAATACCGCGCAACTGGTAGGCAGGCTTGTGTCTTCGTATCGCTCGCATGTGATTGTGAACGTCTGAGCCGCAGACAGAGATTGGCGGTGTGAATGGCTTGTGGCTTTGCATCTTGTGCACACCCTTGAGTCTTTCGCAGCCCTCATGTTTTTTTTTTTTGAGGATTATGGTGTTGAACCGGATTTGTTGCGTGAAGGGTTGAAAAAGAGTGAGGAAACATGAAGGTGAGAGAGTTGGAAGCTTGTCAGAGGGCGGTTTATGACTGTGGAGTACATTTGTAGGGAATCGATTTTCTTGCGGTGTCCAAACACGGACATTTACATTCTCGAGTATAACGACTAAGTTCGTTCGTCGATGGAAGAGAGATGATCATGATTATACACGTCTAGACTAAAATTACAGACAAGTCATTACCACCAACTCCATGCCTAGAAAAACACCCACGCCAATATTTACAAGATACAAGGGCAAGAAGAGAAGGAGGTTGGACTGGAGAGGTCGCACTCCATCCTAAACGCCGGAGTATATGGCAGTGCAGTCTCTGCCGCACTCTACACGCTGCTCCATGCTGACCTTTCTGCCATCGGCCAGACGTACGGTACTTCTAGGGGTGATCTGAAACCTGTGTTCCTCCTTACCTCTGACCTTGCGTTCGGCTACTTGGTCGAGAGGCTGGATGTATGTGGGTGTGTTGACATTGTTCCTCTTGCCAGTTCCCAATTGGTAGTGCTCGTTACCTCCCCAGAAAACAATGTCTCTGCCCCAGTATGTTTCTCCATCTGTGTTTAAAGCTCCAGTGTGGGCGACATTGTTCATAACAGCCGCGACGTGCTTGTTTCCAGCACTAATGCTGGCCAGTCTGATTGGGATAACTGTGTTGTTCGTCTCGTCATATTCGAACAGCGAAGACAAGGCAGGAATTTTGGTAGGGGTTCCCTGAACATGAGTCCAGCGGCTGTTTCCAAGTGAACCATAGATGCCAGCACCGCATGCGAAGGTATCAGCAGTGACTCTACCAATGTGTCTGCCATCAGAGTTGCGTGAAGCTATCTTGGTCGCATCCACAGTCAGGTACGAGTTGGCGCCACCCGCGGCTACTGATGTTACCACCGGAGTCTGAGACGAGCCGGCGTAAAGCTTCTGAAGTGGCAACAAGGCAGGTGTATCGACGACTGCGGACTCGGTATTGTAGTCGAAACCCAACTGTCCGGAGGTGTTGTTGCCGAACGAGAAGACACGGCCATCGGTATCGGCTACGATGCTGTGGTAATCGCCACAGGCGATTTTGGCAATATTGAAGCCTCTAAGGGTGGTCAATTCATGGGGTTGGTAGTAGGGGCCTGTTGGCTTATTGTCCCAAGACAGACCAGGAACACCTAGCTGACCTCTTGTAGGGAAGGCGTCAGTGGCGGATGCCATTGAAAAGAGACGGCCCTTGGAGGTGAGCAGCAGAGCATGTTCCTGACCACCGGCAATGGCCGAAACCTTCTCACTATAGCTCATATCCGATGGAGTGATTGTGCGGTAGCTGATGGGAGAGGTGGACGACCAGAAGGGGATCCAAGAGCTCTCGCTGGGCTTGGTACCAGCAGCCTGATCGGCAGCAGAGACAGGCAAGGAGTAAACCTTTCCTGACGAGGAAAGGCCCATGATGCGATCCTTGGAAATAGCCAACGAAATCAGGTTCTTGCCCTTGAGTGTGACAGTTGGCTGGGTGGTCTCCTTTGAGTAGTCAACGCCCCACTGCAGCAAGTTACCCTGCTCGTCTATGGCAGCACCAAAATTGCTGTCCAGCTTAATATCACGAAGCAGTTTTCCATCGAAGAACTTGATGCGGCGAGGCGTCTTGATGTACGAAGCATCCGAGTCTGGAGCAACAACCTTGCCTGCGTTGGAACCGCATGCATAGACACCAGGATTCTCCCATGATCGCCTGACCTGGAGGTGCTGCGAGCTGACCAAATCTCTATTCTCCTCTTTTGTTGCACCACGCTTGCGGGGCTTCTCGAATTGGATGTCGGGTTGCTCGGCGGTAGATGGGGCTTCGGCGTATGCAGTATTGAGTAGACGACCGTCGTTGAGGTAATATTGAGAGACAGTGGCAACGCCGGCGGCAGCGGTAATGACGGCCAAAGATCTCACGAAATGTTGCTGTCGTTTGGCGGCGTAGGCGGGGGCGGAGAGGACTCTGGTGTTGTATCGCGACTGCATCGACGCTCTGGTCGAAGCAGCCCTGGCCGTCGGGAGGGACGTCAGCTTGGGTACACTCGTCTTGGGAAGCATTTTGGTGGTCAATTGATGGGTATGCGAAAGCACTCTGGCTGGAATAAAGTCAACTCTTGAGCTACAAGAGAAATGCTTCCTGTCAGCTACTCGTCTATCATTGGACAGCCACTGGAGTCCATGACGCTACCGATTGCGGGCCCGAGAGACCCTTCGGCCAGATCGGCCCGAGCCAGACACGCGATAGCCAAGCCCGCCGACGATGGGGTCCCTTGGTGCTTGGTCCAGATTGGGCATTGCCAATTGGTCTGTTGCTAGCGACTTGTTGTCTTCTGTCAACAGCATTTCCTGCCCAAGATGATGGACGATTGGTACACGTCGTTTGTACCAAGCACGCCAGCGTCATCCGAAAAGAGTCCAGGACAAGGACATCGGCGGCGAGCATCCCTCCTGCAACAGCCCAATGTAAGCTGCTCATGCTCATGCACTTGGTCATGGTATGTTAGCCGAGTGCCCGTCTGATGCTGTCAACAGGAAGCACGCCAGGCTGATGATGCTGCAGACCAACTGCCTCGTGTCACCGAAGAAGACGACAACTCTCTGAACAAGGCGCCTCCCCCGCCGACACTTGTCAAGAGAGCACTCTCATACACCGACTTCCACAATGCCGCAGAATCCACGTCGCATGCCACCATCGCTCCCACATCCTTGCGCAAGAACAGTTTGACGTCTGCACCGAAGCCTAAACATGTCCTACAATCGAACCTCGACTTTGCAGAGTGGTATGATGCTCTGGAAGACGACCTCCTGGATGCCAGCCACGACGACTACTCGCTATACTACGACCAGCTGAAGCTCTCCCAACACCATCTCGACTCGCTGATGGAGAGTACCGCCGATGCATTGACTCTTTTGTCCTCTCTGTCCGACTCGTTCAAGGCGGTAGATGAGCAGACGACGGCTTTCCAGGCCCAATGCGAGTCACTCATGACCGAACAGCGTCGCATCACGGATCTGGCTGAGAATATGAACCACAATCTCCAATACTACGCCTACCTCGAACCCATGACCCGCAGATTGAACGCTCCCGGTGCCGCCAACCTTGTACGCGCCAAAGAGTTCCCCGACATGCTCACGAACCTCGACCAATGTCTGGAATACATGCAGGCACATGTACGTCTAGCCATTCCGCTTGCATGCCTTTACTGACTTTTCTAGCCCACTCACCGCGAAGCTCCCACATACCGCTCCCGATATCGTCTCCTTCTGACCCGCGCGCTTACCCTCATCCGTGTCCATTTCACAAACTCTCTACGAGCCCTGGCCGCCGATGCCTCGCAACGTATTGCAGATCGCCAACTAAACGATACTACACAAACCGCACTCTTGTACTCAAAGTTCCGGGTCGATGCTCCTGAATTGAAACAGCTTGGTCTGGAGATACAAAAGCGTGCCGTCTTGCCCGCAGGTGCAGATCAAGGCGGCGAAGCAGAATACCAAAGCCTTATGAACGAGCTGCACCAGAGCTATTCGGCTACCAGAGGTCGTCTTATGTTTCCTATCATCACCCGCAAACTTACCGAGATGGCTTCTGTCGACAACGCTGTGGGTGATCTGGTAACCTTTGCTAGGACCGCTATCGGCTTTGTAAGAGGTATTTGCCTTGATGAATACGACCTCTGGAGTGACTGGTTCTCTGGAGACGGCGGTGTATATGAGTTCTTAGAGGCAATGTGCGAGCCTTTATATGACCACCTCCGCCCTAGAACCATCCGTGAGACTCGCATACCCAAACTATGCGAGCTTTGTACTTTTATTCAAACACGCTTCATGATCGACGAAGAAGACGATGATGCCGAGTACCAAGACATAGATTCAGCAAAGAGGAGTCTGGATTTTGCTGCCTTGGTCAAACCTGCCTTAGAAGACGCTCAAAGTCGGTTGGTCTTCCTTGCTTTGGCTGTTTTGAGGGACGAAATTGAAAATTACCGTCCAAAACCGGAAGACCTTGATTACCCATCACAAGGAAGGGGACCATCAACAACCAACGCTGATGGAAAAAGAGTGGCTCTTTCCGGTCGCAAGAACTCGACGAACACCACGCAGGTGAAATCACCTGGGGAAGAAGACGATGCCGCCGACATGTTTGAGCCATCATGGACAACAAGCGAGAAGCAAGGTATAGTCTGGTACCCGACACTGCGAAAAGCAGTCTGGCTCCTGAGTCGTATCTACAGACTAGTGAATGTGAGTGGTGCAGTATTCCTGAGTACATGACAATGACTGACGTTACATAGTCAACCGTGTTTGACGATTTGGCACATAACATCGTTCACAGCACAACTGTCTCTCTGGCATGGGCAGCCTCCCAAATCGCAACAAAATCATCACCTGCTGACGCAAACCTCTTCCTAATCGCCCACCTCCTGCGTCTCAAGCAACAGATTGTGGCATTCGACATCGAATTTGTTACGCCGGAAGTGACATTTGATTTCTCATCCGTCACCAACACCTTTTATGAACTTCGCGAGCGAGGTGGATTATGGAACCCAGCCAGTTGGGTGAAGCTCGCAGCTGGAGGGTTGATGCCACGAGTAGTAGAAAACATGCTCGACGCCAAAGCAGAACTTGATGGAAGACTACGAGCAGTGATCAATGACTTTGTTAACAGCTTTGTGGGTCCTATCACGACACCACTCGCTGCGCCAAGGAAAGAATCAGGACCAGAACCGAGTCATGTCACAGCTGAGGTTCGCACGGTTACCCAAAAGGAGGTGGCATCTTTGAGGTCGAAATTAGATGAGTACATCCAGGATGTTAGAACAAGGGAGACGCTTGTGGCAGCAGTGCGAGACCAAGTCATACTAGCCTACGAGGAATGGATGGACAAGTTGAGCGAGGGCAAAGGAGCGGCCAAGATTGGCAAAGTCAGCAAGAAAGGCAAAGGAAGAGAAGACGAAGTATGGTCCAGCGAGGTGTTCGCAGAGTGGTGCGAGCGAGTGTTTGCCGTTGGACAAGTCGCAAGCGATGCAGATTCGACAGAGTCATGATATGTGAGGGGTAGACTCCGCGCACCAGCAGATTAGAAGCAGCATCTCTTGCCGAAGGAATAGATGTCCTACGGATACTCGGAGCCAGAGAAGCCAAACAGAAGTATCGAAGGTTGAACGTTGGACGTATACGATAGACGAAGGATTTCTATAGGCTGTGCAGCAGAGCGCCACTAGAATCATTATCCTAAGTGAGGTTAGACGTGTTGTGTTTTAAGGAACGGAGAACGGCAGAGAGCATGGCCGTCGAGGCGTTTTCTCAAGGGTCACAGGGCTGTTCATGACCATGTGGCCGACGTCGGGGTCGCCGAGATACAGCGGGACGGGCTAACGAGACAAGTAAGAGCAAAGCAAATAGGCGTCAAGTCCTGAATAGGGTTGAGGACTGATCGGTGGCTTGCAGGATACCAGATTCGAAGAGCAACTTGACTGAATCTAGGAGCTCTTTATGGAGGTAGGTCTTGATAAGGCTGGATCGACGAGGGGAACCGATTGATGGTGGTCGATCATTGCAGAGGCAGATGTCACCGGCCGGTCAGACGTGGGGAATTCTATGGTTCTTGCAAAGAGTCAAAGACAACTCTGAGCACGAGGCCGTTTGTGGGTTCTTGAATAGCAGAGCGCCACATCATCTCCTCCCCAGACGTGCATTCGCTGAGCTTTTCCTCAAAGCAGAGACCCTGAAAGATTGGAAAGATTGGAAAGATTGTCGGAAGAAGTTGACGGATAAGACGGCTTCCATCTCGCTCTCTTGGATCGTCGAAATCCACTTTCCAGCATCCACAGGCAATTGACGGAAGCGCCAAGTTGTCGCAATAACCCAAACGCGTCAGCGTTCTTTCGAAACCCCGCGTGATTGAGAGCTCTTCCCGCCAACAAACCTACCCGACTATCTATCACATCTTTTGTCAATCCGCGACTAGACCTCGATATTCTCTCGCAAACATGTCGTACTATCCCGGCCAAGGACACCATAGCCAGGGAGGCTACGGCCAAGGGCCACCGCCGCCTCAGCAGCAACAGTACGGAGGATATCCTCCCCAGCAGCAGTATCCGTCAGTACCGCGGCATGATAACTATGGCTGCGCCAAGTGACTGACACAGAGCAGCCCTCAACAGCAAGGCTACGGTCAGCCTCAGTACGGAGGGTATGGTGCCCCTCCACCGCAACCACAATACGGCGGATACCAGCAACCTCCTCCGCAACAACCGCAGTACGGAGGCTACTCCCAGCCGCCCGCGCAGCACTACGCTCCCCAACCACGTAATACCTCTCGATTGTCCTTGTGCGCCATGACTAGCGACTGATTTTTTACCTAGAATTGCCCAGCGGCCAGAATGTTTACCAACAACACAACCTCCGTCAAGGCGCTCCTCCACCCCCGCCCCAGGGCATGCAAAACTTCGGTCACGGCGCTCCCAATGGTTACTCGTTCCAATACTCCAACTGTACCGGCAAGCGCAAGGCCTTGCTGATCGGTATCAACTACTTTGGCCAGAAAGGACAGCTCCGAGGTTGCATCAACGATGTTAAGAACATGTCCAACTACCTCATGGAGGCCTTCGGTTACAAGCGCGAGGATATGGTCACCTTGACCGACGATCAGCAGAACCCCATGAGCCAACCTACAAAACAGAATATCCTGCGCGCCATGCACTGGCTCGTTAAGGACGCCCAGCCCAACGACTCGCTCTTCTTCCACTACTCCGGTCAGAACAATCCATAAAAAAAGCCTTCATTTCCATGTGCTGACTACTTCTCCAGGTCACGGTGGTCAAACAGAAGATATCGACGGTGACGAGGAAGACGGCTATGACGAGGTCATCTACCCTGTCGACTTCCGCCAAGCAGGCCACATTGTTGATGATGAGATGCACTTCATCATGGTCAAGAATCTCGTTCCCGGTGTGCGTCTGACCGCTATCTTCGACTCGTGTCACTCGGGCTCTGCTCTGGACCTTCCATACATCTACTCCACGCAGGGTGTACTCAAGGAGCCCAACCTTGCAAAAGAAGCCGGCCAAGGCCTTTTGGGCATTGTTAGCAGCTATGCTCGTGGTGACCTTGGCGGCATGGCTAGCACTGCTATGGGCTTGTTTAAGAAGGTCACCAAGGGCAATGACAGCTACGAAGCCAACAAACGCACAAAGACTTCTCCAGGAGATGTCATCATGTGGAGTGGTAGCAAGGATGACCAGACCTCGGCAGATGCCTCCATTGCTGGCCAAGCGACTGGTGCCATGTCTTGGGCCTTTATCGGTGCCTTGAGGAAGAACCCTCAACAAAGTTACGTCCAGCTGCTCAACAGTATTCGTGACGAGCTTCAAGGCAAATACTCTCAGAAGCCTCAACTGAGTGCCAGTCATCCCATTGGTAAGTTACACGTTGGTCTTCAGATATCGGCTCTATTCTAACATTTCACAGATACGAACCTGCTTTATGTCATGTAAACGATGATGCTCCGCACACTACCTTTTAATGAGACCTGGATGTTTTTCTTTTGAGCAAGTCTGATCGTAGACGGCACTTTGATTTCTTGTGCATAAGGATATATTTTTCCTGTCCAACCTTGCTTCCTGGTTCGGCGTTTGAGCGCTGGCGGGTTATGATCATACCTAAAAAATGAAATGTTACTAGCACTCCTCATGAATTTTGTCAGTCAGAGACCCTGCCAAGCATCGTGCTCGCCCTATCTTCCACCCTGTCCTGAACTGCTCAATGCTATCGCTTTCGGTATCAAACACGATCTTGTGATTTGCGATTATATCCTGCTATCCGTCCACAATGCCACCCGTGACAACATAACATGTCAAAACCCGCCCGTTGCGAAAACACAACAATCCCGGAAGCCTCTATCCCGCACGACAACAATAGCGACGAACGCGAAGCGACTGAACTTGGGCGTCTGCAGCATGGATTTCCAGGAACAATCGAGAGATCAGCATCGATCGATACGACGTCTGGAAATTCCAATCGAGAGCCGTCCACATTTGATGGCTTGAGGAGATGGTGGAAGCATTATATTCAGTTGCATGTTCCTCATGCGGAATGCAGAGATCACCTTGGTATGCAATGTTGACTCAATATCCGTCTGGAGCAAATCACACTGCGCATCACAGCCCAGGTTCCAAAAGTAGAACAAGACAATTGACTTTCAGATGCAGCCAATGAACGAACCTTTCTTGCCTACCAACGGACATCGCTCGCCCTTTCGATGCTAGGAATAGTCACCGCTCAGCTTTTCAGTTTACAGCATTCGCAGCACCCGGATCCTGTATTTGGCTATCACGCTCTCGGAAGACCATTAGCGGCTCTATTTCAGAGCGCCGCTATTGTCGTGATCCTTATTGGCGGCCATAGGTTCTGGCGTCAGCAAATGAACATGGCTCGGGGGAGAGTATGGGCAGGCGGGTGGGAGATCTGGTCAATCATGGCATTCATGTTGCTTGTCAGTCATTTCCTAGTCCTCTTCCCAAATGTCCTTCCTGTCTTGTTGCGGTTCACGTGGACTGACATCAGCTTTACACATGCAGCTTCTCGTCTTTGTGTTCGGACTCTTGATCGCCTGCGATGCGTCGGTGTAACAGCCATTCCTTCCTTGTACGGCGTAGCAGATGTCTGGAACGTGTCCAACGCGACTAGAATACGAACGGCAATCCCAATGCGAAAACGAAACCACGTCTTTGGCCGAAGCTCGAGCGTCGTAATCGGACTGGTTGGAGTCTCCCCTTTGTCTTAGTACCATATCGCCATGCATCGATTCTCTCCACTTGCACACCGTCTGGGGCATAGTCTATATGCGGCAGAAATTTTCCGATTCGACTAGTGCTCTACTAATAACTGAGCTCCGCAATGCTTGTGTGAGACTGACAGGCACTAAAGGGTGTCATTGTCGTTCGACAGTGGTTGATCTGGTTCCTTGTACAAATTTGACCATGTTGGTGGACCTTATCCCGTGATTGTGGGATCGCGCTTATATAGATGTGCCAATGGTGAGAGGAGACGTGGAGAAAGGGATGCAATTGGTCGCGTGTTCACTCTCGCGGCACATTGTGTCTTTGGTGGTGCCTCTCCTTCGCGAGCACGCCGATTCTGGTAGGATTGTCCTGCCGCGATTGAGAAACCCTGCGGGTACTGTGAGGCACATACTATATTGCAGAGTCCTGCATAGCCAGGCTTTCCCACGAGCGCGGGCGTTTCGGGTGCATGCTCGAGCGAATGGAAAGAGCAAGGCTTATGCATGCAGTCAGAGATTCTCTTTTGAGCTGCTTGAGAATAATTGAAGCCTAAACTTCTCGTCTTCCCTGCGAAGAAGAATTCACACTATCGAGAGTTTATCGCCATGTATCTTCCAGCGCGGGATTGATTGTATTTTTGGGCAAAGCCATGGTCGCTTCTTTTGCCGAGCCGAGACGAGTTTGCGAATCCTCCAAGGGATTTTTAATTTCGAAGTTTCACCCATCACACTGCTTTCTTTGCACATGGCGGGGCGGCTAGAGACCGATTGCGGGAAAGAGTCGTCCAGCCGCGCCAAACCCGTGAACCATCTGCAGCACAGGCGAGCGCCTTGGGCAAGGTTGACGCAAAACATGTACGTTGACGCATCCGAGTGGCCGCCTCCAACACCGGCCACTAACGCGGCAGGCCGTGCAACCCTTGACATAACGTGAATCTTGAACGCTGAGAGGTGAGAAGGAAGGGGATTGACCATGTCGTACGCAGCTGCTACCAAACTTCCTCGTTGCGCAACGAAGATCAAGGTGTCTTGAAGCCATGCATTAGGTCCGGCAGAGGAGTAAGCTAGCTCAGTAGGTTGAGGCGAGGACCGCTGTGATCACCAAGAAAAGGCCATGCCGTGGTCAAGTATTGGTGGCCTTTTGCAGGGTCTCCTTGGATCTGCCACTCCAAGACTGGGCAAGGCGACCCAGCTTTGTACCGCCACTACGGTAGCCCACATGCCAACCAGAGATCTCTCTTCAATCGTCTTTCTCGACCCTCTTCTCCATACTGTCAACTTTCGGCAAGGTCGATTCCACGCGGCCCTGTTCTGTTCCTTCATCTTCTTCCCGTCTCTTCTGACCTTCTCAATCTGGTACCAACATCACATCAAGATTGGCTGACATCAACGGCGGATCTCTTCACCAGCAGTACATTGAGCCCGTGTATATTGGACGCCTCCAACATCCTTCGAACCCCCCCGCAGTGTTTAACCGATTGTTTCGGTCCTTATATGTTTGCTCGCCACAACACGGGACACTTCGAGAGCAGTCTGATCGTCTTTCCTATATTGAGTCACTCTTTGACGTGTGGCACTCGTGCCAGAAACACACCGCTACCATGTTCTTGAACTCGACGCTGCACGGAGCATGCATATCTCCTTTCTATGACGCTTCTCTTTTCCCTTCTGAGGGCGGTTGTATGTCTCGTGACTATCTACTGCTACTGCAGAAAGGCTGACAAGCGGCAGACATTGGTGGCCGTCTTTGTTCTGTCCAAAGCCAGGATCCGAATTCACCCCTATGCTGCTTACCCTGCCCAGCATCATATTGGGCCTACTCAGACAGTCAGTCATGCCGACAGCAAAGTACTACATTGCGTGACGTGCTAATCTTTACTCGTAGACTTCGATACTTTGGGCACCGTCTCAGGCTGGCTCAATGTTGTTGGCTTGATACTCCAGACCTTCATGCTACTTTCGAACACTTTCCTGCCTGCCACAAGGACTCGAAGCCATTATCTAACGCAATGTCTAATCATAGCAGTGATATTCATCAACGTATGTGAATTAGGAGGAGATTGCAGACCAGCCTGCTAACGTAGAAAGCTCGCCTTTGTTATACCCCTGGGAGCAGAACCGGATCAGTGTTACGACGGAATTACGCCTAATGATATGTACACATCGATGACTTGTGCATGGTCCGGGGCGTTTTTGCTAGCTGGTGCGCTAGCCGGTTCTTTCTGGAGTAAGTGTCCACTGTTTCTCTAGCTCATCAGATACTGACCACTACAAGTTCTCATTCGCGCATTCTCTATGCACCTTACTGTCGTCTGGGATATCGTACCGGGCCCACGATTCTTCTATATTTCACAGGCTGTAGGATGGGGCATACCAGCAGCACTATTCACTGCAGCCATCAGCATCTCAGGTGTATCATTCCGGTTCGGCAACGCTTGTCATATCAATCACGAAGACTCTATGGTGACCTTCTGGGGATGGTTGCTTGCCGTTGCAGGTGCAGCGGTGATTGTCCAAATTAGCACGTAAGTATCACCAATGCCCTGTACAGAATTCGACTGACTTGTCTTTTAGCTTTGGATACTGCCTTCGTGTCTTCTTCAACAGCCTCTGGGAGGACAGCGCAAGACCATGCTCTCAGGGTTCTGCTAAAAGTCTTCCCATGTCCGTGATGAGCGCCAAATCACGTAGAGCTCGTACAATCTACCGTCGACTCAAGAACGTGCTATATCTACAGTGGCGAGGTATTCTGATCGTCACAATTGTTCTCGTGGATGTCATCTTCTTCGCCGTTGTCTTCGTATACCTCGACAAAATCGAAGAGTCCATGCTGCACGACTACACGCGAGTTATGCCCTGGGTCATCTGCCTCATCCAAAGCGGCGGCGACCGCAATCAATGCTTCCACCTAAGTCACAAATGGCTGATCAGCGAACCAACAATCGGAGCCATGCTAATAATGATCTCACTTCTCGGCATCGAACTATTCGTCCTCCTCTTCCGCTGGTCACTAATCACAGGCTGGAAAGAGCGATGGGCGACTATGCGAAACCCCCAAGAATTCGTATCCTTGGATGCAAGGAAAGCGCAGTTCAGCCCTAACCCACCACCTACCTACGAACTACGCAAATTAGGCGGGCGCCTTCAAATCGACTATACCGATCGAAAAAGTTCGGGCTCGTCGACTACAGACCCGCATAATGCACGACCGACGTCTATAGCGAATATTCTGGACGATACACATGCGCCGGATTCACCTGCACCTGTATACTCACCCAGGCGGAGGAATGACGATGATGTATCGCCGATTACACCGCTGGATTTACAGCAAAGGAGGAATACACCACCGCTTACGCGCAATTTCTCGAGTCCCAGGATACGGACGAATGAACGAATGGGCTGGGATCCAGCGAGTACGTTTGCCAGCAGTGGAGCGAGACATATGACAACGCCTTCATTACCGCTGCTAGAGACGAGAGATGAGCGGCCGCTTTCACCGCCTGGTCAGGCTTTGTAGTTGTTTTCAGACATGGGGTTTGGATGTAATGTGCATATGGGCTGGTCTCATTTGTCTTTGTCATGAGTGTTGGGGTTGGCGTTTAGTGTGTTTCTTGCAGAGGTTGCATGGAGCGCTCCACCTTTTTTGTCCTCGAATTGCATGTATTGCATGTATAGGGATCTGTGAAAGGCTTGGTATATATATATATGGATAAAAACAGCCTTCTTCAATACATCTCCATGATTCACAAAAATATGTCAGGATCTGATGGTATCGCGATAGAAATGCAAGGAACATCACTTTTTTCAACATGCTCTGCGGCTTCTAAACAACAAGTCCTCCAATCCCTCTTCAGCCCAACAGACCTAATTTACCAACAAGAAATGAACACAAGTCCAAAACTCACTCACAAATAGTTCAGTGCAGTAGGAACAGGCTCACAGTATAATACACCTAGTATGCCTACGCCTACTCCCCCTCCTCCTATCCCCCTCCCCCTCATCCTCCCTCCTACTCCTCCTCTCCCCACCACCACCCCTCCCCCCCTTTTGCAAATCCCTATGTATGATCTGCCTACACACATCCACAAACACCTCGTTGACATTCTGCCGCCTCCTCGCCGATGTCTCGTAATAAGGTACATTTCCCCAACCCGAAGACACGGCGAAAGCTTGGGCGCGAGACACCGCGCGGTCTTCTTCTAGATCGGACTTGTTTCCGACTAGAACGATTGGGACGGCGGGGTCGTCTTTGAGGTTTACGAGTTGTTCGCGGAGTTCGGAGAGTTCTTTTAGGGAGGAGGTGGAGGTTATGCTGAAGACGAGGAGGAAACCTTGGCCGGATTTCATGTATAGTTCCCTAGAAATTATTGATCAGCTTTGTGCTTTGGGATGCTAGTTCATTGTTCGTGTGCTTTACCGCATGGCAGCTTTGGAACAAGTTAGCGCTGGCTTCTTGATCGGAGTGTAGTGTGAGGCAAAACTTACTGAATTGTTCTGTTCCGGCGGTATCGAGGATCTCGAGAATTACTTGTCGGCCCTGAGATTCGCGTCAGTAGGTAGGCTTCATATCCGATTACGATTTGAACATACATCGACATCGATTTGTTTGCGATATGAATCCTCGATGGTTGGATCATATCGCTCTATCCAGACACCTTGCACAAATTGCGCTTTGACGATTAGCCGTGTTCAAGGGTGAAGCTGCTCGAACAGTAGATACCTGTCAGACAACTCTTTCCAACACCTCCTACAAAATCGTTAGCACACCAGTATCACAGCGAATCATCAGATCTTCACCAACCTGAGCCGAGAACGACAATGTGGTATTCCCTACAATATCACGTTCAGTCTGTGGCCGTGGATAAGGTTTCACATATGAAGGTATAGAGACCTTTGGGCTAGCGTCCGCGACATTTCGGCCGAGTTCCAAGAAGAGTCACAGATATCCAAGAAACGAGGCGACACCCAGTAACGAGAAAAGACTCAGAGGTCAATGATTTCCGCGATCAAAGAAACCAAGGATGAATGGGCAACGCGGGTTGAAGGAGGCTGTCGGCGAGCGTGTTCCGCACTCCGCTACTGCAGGGCTCCTGACCAGCAAGAGCGATGCAGATCCGTCGTTAGATCGTAACGTGCTGGTTTAGGTCATGTCAATTGGGGGAACTTCAGTCGCAATAAAACACTGGGGAAGGTATGTTTGGGTTGTATATCGACTCGAAAACTCACGTTCTTGGCACGTTGATTCAAGCAAATGTTCTTGCTCTGGGAATTTGCGTTCGACACAGCAAGCGATCAAGGAAGCGCCCGGGCACACGCGAATGCACAGTACAAACGGGGCAGGTCGGCAGTCGGAGGTATGCGTGGAGAAACTGATAAGGTATTTGTACAGGGCGATAAAGGAAGGGAAACACAAAAGATTGACGGGTTGCGGTAATCAAAGATTAGGTGAGGAGGAAGACGCGTTGGGGATATAACGACATGTAGCGCGACAGCAGGACTGATATCAGAAGCGTGTGCAGCTTTCCTGGATGACAATTTCGGCACGCCGAGTCATGGCTTTCGTGCCGCCTTTGCGCGTTCGAAAGCGCCTCGGCTCAAAAGGCACCGGAAGGCACTCTGAGACGACCTTTAACACGATATGTCTCAACATGACCGCAATATCTGTATATCTGGGATTTCCATCGCAGTATCCACATCTATCTGAGACGGAAGATTCGGCAACTGGACTGTTCGCTTGTGATTCCGTAGTATTATGATTGAGATTTCATGCATATACCTAGCATGGCTACCGAGGCGACGAAACTTAGCACACTTGGCTCTCTATAGATGAACAAAGGCTGGTAGCTATAGCATCACAATATCGCTGCAGCTACTCGGCTCAAGGTAGCGCCGATGGACAATCAAATCTCAAACTCACAGCAAGCCACCAAGAAGTTCAGCTCGCCAGATTTGAAGTTGCCGAAAGCGACGTCACCGAGAGTTAGGGGACTGGGCTTTGAACGACGTCAAGGCATGGCTTGTCGCTCGCGATGGACTGTTTGATACAAGTCTGACGAAGTGATGTGACAGACTCGACAAGCACCTAGTCCTCCCTGACCAAAACAAAGACGAATGATTGTAATAGCTGCAGAGAAAGTGGAAGGTCGGATGGTTTGGACAAAGTCGTGGGTGGCAGATCTTCGGAGGGTAAGCTCGGTCTGGGGAAGGAGCTTCAGCGAGAGTTGCATGCTGTTCATAGTCGAGTAGTCGCAAACAGTCCAGAACCACCGTCATGCGAATTCAATCAGTGCTGGTCGCAGCAGCCAGTCTAGTCCTGCCAACTTGCCAGGCAGTCTTTGTCGATGATGCCTTCAACGTAGACTGGCACCTTGCCCTGGTCGGCGCACCCCAGGAAGACACGACCTTCTTCCACCAGCCCGTCGCCGCGTCGAAAGCATCGCTTCTCTACACTCTCTCGGACAAAGCAATTCTCGGAGCAGTCAATCCCAAGGACGGTTCATTAAGATGGCGCCAGCAATTGTCTCCCCACAACAACTCGACCTCGTCCTTCCTCCGAGCTGCTCAGGACCAAGCTCTTGTCATCAGCGCTGTCGACGGTCAAGTTGCTGCATGGAGTGCTGCCGACGGGCGTCAAGCATGGTCCTTCGATCTGGGTGATGCTAAAGTAAAAGACTTGGAGATTGTTGAGATTCCCGAGGCCAACGAGCAGGGTGGAAGCAAGGATGCCATCGTCTTGACTGGTGATTCTCAGCCCACTGTGCGAAGACTCGCTCGCCAGGACGGTGCCGTCAAGTGGCTCTTCAGAGACGATAGCGGTGACACTCCGTTCCAGCTCTCTGTCTCGTCTACTCACATCTTCTACATCTCCCTGCATACCTCGATGCTGGGAGGCCTCAAGATCAAGGTCGCTTCTCTCGATCCTGTTACTGGACACAAGATGGATCAATACACCTTGTCTACCGAGAGCGATCTGGCTTCAACTGCCGACATTCTGACTGTCGGCGCAAACTCTGCCTCGCCCATTATCGCATGGACCGACAAGGCCCGCTCTGCCCTCAAGGTCAATGTCATTGGTTCCAAGGCTGTATCTACCTTCAATGTTGAAGTTGGTCAAGATGTCCTCAGCATCTCTCTGCATGCCCCCTACCACATCAATGCCCGTCCTCACTTCCTTGTCCATTATGAGACTCGTTCTCAGAACTGGGCCGAGGTCTACCATGTTGACCTCGTGAAGTCCACTGTATCAAAGGCTTACTCGCTTCCCAAGCTGACAGGCAAGGCCGCTTTCTCTGCCAGCACGTCTGACGCCAATGTATACTTTACCCGCATTTCCAATTCCGAGGTGACGGTCGTCTCTTCTGCCTCGCATGGTATTCTCGCCAGATGGCCGCTGAAGCCCGCCGCTGGCATCACCTTGCAAGGCGATCATGCCCCTGTGCATGCTGTCTCCGAAGTTTCAGTCAAGTCTGATACCGTTTCTGCTGTTCGCTCCGCTGTCTACTTGGCATCAGGCGATTGGATTCTCATTCGAGACGGCACTCCCGTGTGGGAAAGACCCGAGGCACTCAGCAGCATCAAGTCTGCTGTCTGGGCATATCTTTCTGCTCCTGAAGGCCTGGTACACGAGCTTGAAATCGAAGGCCACTCCAACCCTGTACAGGCATATATTCATAGAGTCAAGAGACACATTGCGGCCTTGGAGAACCTCCCAGCATGGCTCGCAGCTTTGCCTGGTCGCATTGCCGCTAGCGTAGGCATTGGTGCGCATGATGCCGATGCAGACTCTACTGATATCTTTGGCTTCCACAAGAGAATTGTTTGCGCTACCGAGAGTGGTCGCTTGATTGCACTTGATGCAGGCGGCAAGGGCGCCACAGTATGGAACGTCAAGATTGCCAACGATGCTGCTCCTTCTCCTTGGCAATCGCCTAAGCTCGCTGCTCGCCCTGATGGCACGATTTTAGCAAGCAGCATTGATGGAAGCCAACACAGGCTATTCAACGCATCCACCGGAACTGAAATGACCTACACCGGATCTGCACTGTTGTCAGAGCCAAGCCATGCTGCTAAATTCACTTATGCTTTGGAAGACGGCAAGGTCGTAGGTGGTCCGATTGCTGAGGCTGCATCATGGAGATTCGCGCCCGGTAACGGAGAGAAGGTCTACAGTATGACTCCTCGTCCAATCGACGACCCCGTCGCATCTATCGGAAAAGTCCTTGGAGATCGTAAGGTTCTCTACAAGTACCTCAACCCCAACACTCTTCTTATCATCACTGCCTCCGACACCACAATGTCGGCCACCATCAGTGTGATTGATGCCCTGTCTGGTTCGGTCCTCTATATCGCTTCGCACCAGGGTGTCGACACAACTCTGCCAATTGCCTCAGCTATGTCTGAGAATTGGTTCGCTTACTCGTTTGCTTCGCAACCTACAGCAGACAGCGTGAAGGGCTACCAGCTGGTCGTTGGCGAGATGTTCGAATCGCCCTTCTCCAACGATAGAGGACCACAAAGCGCTATCAAGAACTCATCCGAGGTCGACTACAGCTATCAGCCCCATGTAATTGCTCAGTCCTACCGCATCCGTGAACCCATCTCCAAGCTGGAAGTCACACAGACCAGGCAAGGTATCACTTCAAGGGCCTTGCTGGCTGTTCTCCCTGAGTCAAACGCAGTAGTCGGCATTCCTCGCCATGTCATCGACCCCCGTAGACCAGTTGGAAGAGACGCAACTAAGGACGAAATGATGGAGGGTCTGATGCGTTACATGCCTGTCCTCGAGTTTGACCCCAAATGGTACCTCAACCACCAACGCGAGGTCTACGGAATTGACACCATCACGACCAGTCCAGCTGTGCTCGAAAGTACCAGTCTGGTGTTTGCCTACGGTCTGGATGTCTTCAGCACCAGAATCAGCCCGAGTTTCTCATTCGACATTCTCGGCAAGGATTTCAACAAATTTCAGATGCTTGCAACCGTAGCAGCGCTTGCGGTGGCCACTGTTGTGGTCGCGCCATTGGTAAGTCTTACTCAATCGTCTCACACGTACATACTGACCAGTGCACAGGTGAAGCGTAAGCAGATCAACACGAGATGGCAATTTTTGTAGGGTCTTGTTAGAAGGTTGCATAGACAAATGTTTTTCATGTACATTATACCACCTCGTGCATAGCCGATGAATTTTCATGAGCATTGATATCCGTCTGACAATGATGATTGAGCTGATAGTCGTTGCGGTCTTCGGCAGAGTGTAATACCGTAATTGAGCACCGTCATGACGACGTTCTGGGAGTTAACATTTGCCTAAATCCGATAACTCCATTATATTTATCAACCCTTCGTCATCACTCAAAGAATAGAAGAATAGACAAACTACACAGAATCACACGCAGATATACACCAGCAACAATGCCAGACCAGAACAAGTACAACAGCAAGCTGAAGGACCAGCGTGTTCTCATCATTGGAGGCAGCGCGGGTAAGGATCTCGATCTAGCTGGCAAAGCTTCGCAGATCTAACAAACCACAGGAATTGGCTATGGAGTTGCCGAAGCATCATTGGAGAATGGAGCTCACGTTGTGATCTCTTCTTCAAACGAGTCTAGAGTACAAGAAGCTGTTGCCAAGTTGCAGAAAGCATACCCATCAGCAGCCGAGCGTGTCAAGGGCTATGCGGCCAACATGGGCGACCAAGCCAGTCTTGAATCCAATGTCGAGGAGCTGTTCAAGAAGGTCGGCTCTATCAACCATGTCGTCTTCACAGCAGGAGATTCTTTGGCTATGATGCCACTCGAGGAGGCCACCATGGACAAGACCATCCAAGCAGGTATGGTCAGATTCTTCGCCCCTCTGATGGTAGCGAAGCATGCTGCAAAGGTTCTCGACAAGAGCCCTGCCTCATCCATCACCCTCACCACTGGTAATGTCAGTGAGAAGCCTATCCCCAACTGGAGTGTCATCAATGGATTCGCCACAGCTCTCCAAGGCACAACCAGAGGTCTTGCGCTAGACCTCAAGCCCATCCGTGTCAACTTGGTCTCGCCTGGAGCCGTGGTTACCCCACTGTGGGACGGTATCCCGGCGGAGCACAGAGAGCAGACTTTCAAGTCCTTTGAGAGTAAGATGGCGACGGGCAAGATGGGTCAGGTCGAAGACGTGGCTGAGGCATTCTTGTATGCAATGAAGGACAAGAACTTGACGGGAAGCATGATCAGCACAAATGGTGGCTCAATGCTCATGTGAGCATGAGGGATTTAATCGCGTTCAGGCCCAAGTGTGAAGTCCTCAGCATCAATCAGTTGAGGACGCCAGACGAGGCGTGAAGAGAGTAGAAAAAGGGGGCAGTGGGGCAGCAGTGGAGAAAGCAAAGTTTTTGAAGTACATATCCGTAGCAGCCCAAGCGGCAACATACGAAATTCCACGACTTGTTGATTGCAGCGAGCTAGAGAACAGTGGATGGACTGTGCAGTAACGTTTTCTACCATGTCACTTTTCACATGCTGTTGGGACGACGGATGAGTTGAGAGGACAAAGAAACGTCGTGGAAGTTTGTGAGTTGGGATGGAAACGCCAAGTGCATGATGCATTTTGGACGGAAGCAAGGAGAGTTTGGTCGGGAAGAAAGAGTTTCTGTCAGGGAAAAACAGGCGTTTCAGCAGAGTGGTCAAACCTGGTATGTGGGACCAAGCGTTTCGTGGGCTTTACGGGAACGAAAAGCCCCGCGTCTTCTTTCTGATGCCCAACTTGTTGACACTGTGGGCTCTTGTAACGACATAAACTCGCAACAGTCCTCTCGAGTTGTCGACTCTGAAACAATCTCTCACGGCAGGAACGGGGGCAGCTCGTGGTAAAAACAAGCATTGGGTTCAAACGACTCAGGGCGAGTTTGTCGAGGAACGGGCCGGCGTGTTTTGTACCTTCCCCTTGTACCAACGGCTCAACTACGCCATCCTGCTTCTGCGGCGTGCGTGACGACTTTCATGTCAGCGGCCACCAGTGACGAAGGATCCGGCAGCTTGGAACGCCCATAACACAGACGCACCAGGACTCGACTTTTGCTTCTTACAGACCCTCTCAAGCGCTCGCCAGCATTCATATCCGCTCTGCTGCATTGCTACATCGTCACATCGTCATATTATACTCCGCAACGGCGTCGGCGTCAATTTGACGGCCATGTCTTACCATCGCACCTCGTCACCTGGCTCGCGCCGTCTCGCTCATCCCGCACGACTCTCGGACGGCTACTATCCTGCGTCTGCGACCACGACATATCCTCCTTCAAATACCGCCTATGCTTCACCCCGGAGCAGCGGCGAGCGCATTGTGCCCGTCTCGACGACCACTTTCGTCACACGGGATGCCTACTCGGGCAGACCCCGTCGCTCCACCTTGACCGACCCCTCGCGTCCAAACTCCATCCCGACCGCTACCACTACCAATACCACTGTGCCGGTCCACCCACGCAGCCGCCCTGCCGTCATTCAATCATCGCACGATCGTACCCACAGTCCCTCGAGTCCCCTCGGCTATTCCACTCGCGCTTCAGACTACTACGCCATTCCAGCCACTTCACATAGAGACCATTCACATAAAAAGCTGTACAGCATCGACAGTGGCGGCAAGTCTCGTCTTGTTGCCGACGTCGACATCAATACAAGCCACAGCTCTTCACATAGGCGCCACAGCATCGATCGCAACTCCGACCGCCATGGCTCGTCTCACCACCGTTCCAAAGGCTACCATCTCAGTGGTTCCTCGACCAGAAAGAGCGAAGCTGACCAAGGCTTTTCGTACACCGATCCAGCTGCCATGTACAGAGAGACGGAGCCGCGATGGCGACACCGCGCCGGCAGCGTCGAGGCCACCCGTCCCAGACCCTCTAGTGCACTGGTTGAGCCATACCCTCCCCGTTCTTCGGCCAGAGAGCCTGGTCCACCTACATCGCGTGCATTAGACAAGTTCAACGATACCGCTGGACGGGCCGCAACTACACGAGAACCGCCGCGATCCTCCAACAGGCTGTCATACCAGGAGCCCCAATACAACAATGATGGCTACATATCCTCGTCTAGCCGTCATTCTACTGCCGTTCATCAGGACCGTACACGAGATGTTTACCCAAGAGAAGTCGAACGTGCTCGCCCTACGCAACGTTATGAAGATCGCAGTGTTGAGCGTCGCGGCTTTGGCATTCGCAGCGGCAGTCAAGACAGATACAACCACAACATGAACAAGGGAAGCAGTGAAAGCTTCGACGCCTACTACTCGGATCGCGATCGCGAACACCCTCCACCTCGTAGCGACCCTCGTGCGTACGACTATCCCAAAGACTCCGATCGTGAGCGAGAGTACCGCCCCAGAGACAAAGACCGATTGCGAGACGATGGCTACGCCTCCGAAAGAGACCGACACAACGATCGAGACAGGCGAGATCGCGACCGTAGAGACCGTGATCGAGATGTGACTCCGAGGGGAAGTGGTGATAGCCTGACCAACACTCTATTGCCCGCTGCCGCCACTGCCGCTATTGGCGGGCTTGGTGCTATGGCTGCCGCCGCATATGGTTCAGATACTACGGTCAAAGGTCGAGATCGCGACTACGAAGACCGAGACCGGGACCGGGACCGTGAAAGAGATAGGGAGAGAGAGCGCGAACAACGTGAACGGGAGCAAGAGTATGAACGGAAGCAACGCGACCGCGAGAAGGAGCATAGAGAAAGAGAGCGTGAGAAGCGTGAACGAGAAAAGGAGCGCGAAAGAGATGTCGACAAGGACAGCGAAAAAGAACGAGAAAGACTCCACGATCGTGAAACGCGACCTCGCGACCGACCGCGCGAGAGGGAACGGGATCGACCCAGGCACTCTTCATCATCTGACAGCGGCCAAGATAAACACAGAAGCTCCAGACGACATCGTACGCTTGGGGACGACAACTCTCCGCCACAAGAAAAAGACACCCGGTTCGTGCCCGACGAGCGACAACGGATACCTGAGCCTGATGAGCGTCAGCGCGCCCCTGAACGCGAGCGTTTGCCTCCAGCCGACCCTCCAGCAGAGATTGATCCTGATGAGGACTATCGCCGACGTATGGAGCAGGCCCAACGAGATCTTGGTCTACATGACAACCCAGACTCAGACAGAGAGAGGAGAGCGAGAGATACCGAGTCTCATCATCATAGGTCTCCAGCTCCTGCTGCTTCAGCTACCGTTGACTATCCCGAGAGCACAGCTAGAGAAAACAGGGTACGCATTGTTGAGCCTCCTTCCGACCGGGAAGATTCTCAGCCCGTCAAGGGTATCCTAAAGAGGCCCACACAGAAATTCCCCGAAGATCCACACCCAGTGCGAGAGGGTGTCGCGCCGTTGAAAGAGGTACGTTGAACCGATAACATAACAAACACATCCTTCTTACGATCTTTCTACTGCAGACTACAAAGGATGGCATACCCGCCGGCGCTCGCTGGACAAAGATTGACCGCCGTCTTGTCAACCCCAAAGCGCTCGAGGAAGCACAAGAACGCTTCGAAGAGCGCTTGGATTGTGTAATTGTACTACGAGTCTTGACCAAGGACGAGATTCAGAAATTGGCCGACAAAACATTGGCAATTAGAGGTATCTTTCATCAGTCAAAATATGTCTTATGATCCCGTTCCAGCTAACATGTAGAAGAAGCCCGCTCATACGGTGAAGAAGACCATGAACGTCACGAACGCCGCGAAAATCGCCGCAGAGAACGCGAGCGCGAGCGACGCGAAAGAGACGAATACGAAGACCACGACAGCGAGGACGAATATGCTCCTCGAGCACCACGCATGCTTGAAGCACCTGTCGACGGGCAGGAACCCGCGGCAGATTTTGTGCGCGACCGCGAACGACGCAGAGATCGTGAGCGTGAGCCCGCTTATGCATCTGGCGCGCTTTGATGAAACTTTTTGATGCATATGACTGCTATGATTTTTGAAAAGCACGTTCTCGTTTGATGGAGCGGTTAGTTGTCTTGTGAGGCATGACTTGGCATAGCGATTTCTGCATACTTTTTTCTTTGGATTCACAGCGAGCCTTTTGAATAAAAGAAAAACACAGTTTGTATCCATGATCTTCAAATTCTCAACTACGTCTGACAGATCGAGAACAGTCACATTCGAGTCTTGATCCTCGCGAGCGAAAGCCTTGTTTCGGTGAGGAATGTTCCTTCCATATGCGGCGAATCACAAAGAACTCGAAGATGCGTCTTTGACACCATTCGCGCATCGCTCCAAAGCGGATTTCAACACTGCATTCCTTTCCGCAATTGTTGTCCTCATCTGGTTGCTTTCCTCCAGCCGAAGAAATCTGTCCTTGGGGTCCTACTGTGCACAATAGACTCAACTCCTACTTGTTACCACAATTTCCAATCGCAATCAATCGAATGCAACATGGCCGATGCAGGGGATACCGCGTTGAGAGATCCTTCGAATAATGGCAAATATGAGTATCCATACCCACCAGAGTTACCCGGAGAAACACTCGTCGAGACGGGACCTCGCAAGACGGAATATCCTGCAGACTGGAACATCTACTTCGCAAGACTGGGGTCTTCGGGTGAAGGATTCCACGTTCGTTCGGAACACGAAAATGAGCTCAAATCTGACGAGCGCGACAAATGGCCATATCGCCTTGGTCCTCCAGTCGCGTCAGTGGAATGCAGCGCCGTGATTGAGCAATGGGGGTTACAGGTCCTTGAAGCAGCTGGATTCATCAACTGCAAACAAGCCCTCAACGTAGACATGAACCCCATGGGCGGTCCCAATTACGTCAATAGGAATCCTAAACTTGAGGAAAACAAACGGATCCATCCGGTCTTGTGGCAAGACATGTTCACAGAGCTTTCTAAGGGCGAAAAACCTTGGCCTGTCATATCTGACGACGATTACAAGGCTATCACTCCATCCGTACTTCTGGCAGGCGCATTGCTCGACCAAGAGAGTACCCTCAACTTCTTCTATGCCGTGTCAACTCCAAGCTGCCACACTAAAGTTGCGGATCCTCATGACAAGACAAAGACACAGGTGCACATCAAAATCCCAGACAAGTTGACTGAGGAGCAGCAAGGAGATACATACTGGAAGATCGTGGACATGCGCGTGTGGACCCGTTGGAGGGTAGACAACATGATATACAAGATGCGTGCGCACATATATGGATGTACTTCCGGTCATAAAAAAGATGAGATTGCCTCAGCACCGTAAGTGATAGCACTTTTGGAGTCTAGACATGATGCTGATTGTCGATAGATCAACCCGTCAGTCGCGTATAAGGCTCAGTTCATCACGCCTCGACTTGTTGCATGCATACAATCGCCTCATGCTCGGAACAAGCAACGACTACGAGGTCTTCTTCGGGAACATCATGAAGAAGTTGGGTGTCGCCGAGGACCGCCAGATCGACTTCGACTTGGAGTCAGCGAACTTCCGTGTAATGTTTCTCCTGGCAAGAACCATGTTCCATGAGTTTGCTCATGCGTTTTGCATGGCCTATGTCTCCTCTTCCGACGGGATTGAGCCTTGGATCGCAGATAACATTTCCAACGAAATGGGTTACGCTCTCGAGAAGTACGTCTTGGGCGGCTGTCCGACCCCTAATGTAGTCATCGACCACTCCTCTATGAACAACGAAGATCACGCACAACAAAAAGACCATGCCCCATTTGGACTGTCCTTTGCGGAAAACTGGGATTTGTGGAGACCTGAAAGCAAACTAGAACTCAGGAAGTCGCCTATCAACCAAGACTTGACGAATGTCGTCTATCCTCTGCCCCAACGACACATCCACGAACTGTTTGGTAACGAGCTATGGACACAAAAGGTAGACAGGTTTGGGTCGAGGGCGGTGAAACACCCAAAACTGCAAAGATGGAAAGTTTTGCAGGACTTTCAGAAGCACTGGATTGCTACTGCAGTGCCTCGTAACTTACTGATAGATACGGATGCAAATCCTGGCGGTCATGGGTCCGCACCCCGGTCGTTATAGACAAGTCGAAGCCTTAGTCCTCAGCCTGTCAAGTTACCTTACTGAACAGCCACTACGAGCACTGCGAGTTTAAGTTCAACAGGTTTATTCAAAGAGATCACGAAGCAAGTTCCGCTCTTGGTGGACAAGAAACCAACTGTCAAAGGCATCTTGCGCTTCATCAGCTAGTTCAATGAGCAGTTCGAATTTTCCTTTTGCCAAAGATACATGAGCTCGGCCGCCTTCTTCTTTGCTACTTTTGACGCGGAGCTGACATCCTCAAAGTAATTTCAGACCATGCGAAACTAAGACTTCACAATTTGTATGCATGATATTCTATCTTTTAGTCACCTACATCTGACACACTTTGGGAAGCGTCACCCAGAACTTGGTCTCCTGCTGAAAGAAGGTGCTGCTTCGATTATGACTGATCTCGTCGGTCAGAAGACGAATCTGAGAGGGGCCCTCATTCCTCCAAGTGCAACACAATAAATTTGCAACCGGCTTGCACTTCAGCCCTCTTTGAGACGACCTGATCAAGAAACTGAGCTCAAGGAACATCAGCACTCACAATCCACCCAGCTCTTGGCGACGCGATCACAAAGAACTGTGAGGTGTTGAAAACAACCCCACGGTCTGAAAACAGCCTCTTCGTTGCCACATTCCTCTGCGGCATTGTTGTCCGCATCCGAAACAACATGTTTCTCATCAGTCAAAGTATCTCCGACCGCCACCCTAGATTTTATCGATATTCAACTCGACCACTGGAATTCTTGTCACACCTGTACTCAAATATATACGACATGGGCGATTCGGGAGATGAAAGCATGAGCGACGCGTCGTCCGACGATGTACAGCCGATCGACTACAAAATTCCGACTCCTCCAATGCTGCCTCCATGGACGTACCACAAAGGAAAATTTCGACCAATAGATTGGCCAGAAGATACAAAGCATTATCATGCAAGGCGGAATTTCTCTGGCACAGGATTCGATGTTCTGCATGAGAATTTTATAGTCCCTGGGGTTCCTGAGCTATGGCCATACCGTATGGGCCCACCAACTTCTACAGTGGATTGTAACGATTTAATCGATGTATATGGACTGCAAGTACTTAATGCGGCCGGTTTTATCAACTACTATCAGACTGACGCAGATACCTTCATGTACCCACAAGCGCGTTGGACTGAAGCGGCCATAGACGATTTGGATGAGCCCTTCATCCACCCAGCCTTCGACAAAGATGAAGCGTTTCGAGAGATTAGTGAGGAGGACTATAAGCTTCTCAAGCTACCGCTAGTCCTAGCATCCGCGCTTCTTGAGGACGAGACTACGATGACCTTCTTCTATGCCCTCTCGAATCCGAGTTGCTGGGATCAATTTGAGGACCCGGTGCACGGAATCTGCACTATTGTACGCCCTCCAGACACTTTGTCGGTAGATGAACAAGTGGCAACTTACCATAAAATATGCGCGATGAACAAATACACCAGCTGGGGTGTTGGAGAAACCGCCGCATCAGATACGGTATATGGACGGTGTGTTGAGGAGGTAAACCCTATGGACGAAAAGACTTATGACGCCTCAGGAATGTAAGTGGTTGTTTGTACTTACTTCCAAGATGATGCTAACGATTGGCAGTGGCACTGCAGTGACGAACATCGACCTCAATGCGTCATTTCTCCAAGTATTGCGATCGTTTGACCAACATGTGTCCAATGAAAATACCCACTTCAGGGATTACTTTGTACGGGAGATGAATGCTGCCGGGATTCCTGAAAACCGCAGATTCCACACCGACTTGAGATCAGCCAATCTCCGTACAAACTTCCTGCTAGCCACTACCATCGTCCATGAATTAGCCCATGCTTTCCGCGGGGCCTATTTCACAAACTTTATAGACGTCGAGCCTTGGATATCGTACCACCGCAGCAATGAGAATGGTTACTCTCTTGAGCAGCACATCTTCGGATGTGTCATGCAGCCACTCCATATTCACACACACGCTTCTGATACTAAGGCATATTTCCAAAATTTAGTATCTGTTCCATATGGATTTGACACTGTACATCCGTGGGACTTTGACAGAGTCAATTCCGATGAGACATTCGAGTTAATGAGAACGGTCAAGTCGGACGGGCAGCCCCAGACAGGCGTCTGTCATCCTATACCTCAGAAATATGTAGAAAAACTGTTCGACAAAGAGATGTGGACGCAACAAGTGCCCAGGTTCGGTCTCAATGCGCTCAAGCCACCCAAGCTCCCCTTATGGTCGACTACTGTTTAGGGTCACATAGCTAAGATACCATGAATCTGTGGGAGAAACTCAAAATGATGGTATCTGTCATTCTAGATCAGTTTCTAGGGTATCAGGATATCGGCGAAAATGCTCAGATATTATGACTATTAGATCTATCTGAATATCATCAACACCAGCACCATGTGTTTTTTCTCCCTCGTCAGACCGTGAAGCGAGTGATATGGACAATTTGGGATAACACAATCTCGTGTCTTGCATGTGCCCTCTAATCTTAGCCTCATCGTTGTCTGCATGTATGTAACCATTTATGCACCATGCTAAGCCTTGGAATTTCACAGTCACCTTGTAATCCATCTTTTTCCTCCCATGAATAGCAGGAGCCAAGTCCAAGACTTGGTCAATACAACATATGCAACTAGGATATAGGTGCAACCAAATCCTTCGCGCCACAAAAATTCCATATAATATGCAGTGCAAGCCTCGTTCCAGATTAGGCCTTACACAGCCTGCCACAAAAAGACCATTCTATCCTCCTCTTTCATGCACGAATATCTGAGCCTTTTCATTTGAGAACATGAAACTTACAACAGCTGATCAGAAATCAAGTTACAAAACCTTGTCATCCGAGTAAGTTTTGAGGAAATCGCGACTCGAAAAGCACGGGAGGCCTAATTCTGTGCCTCATCCCCTCCAGAACAAATGGATTTGATACTTCATACGAAGTTTCCTCTTGGAAGCCAACAGAAGATAAAGTAAAGCGAAGCTATCCATGGACGAAACGGACTTCTTATGCTCCAATCCACCCTAGTGCTTTGGACTCGCTACCAGAGCGGAAATCTTGGTTCAAATCTGGCTGGCGCGTAGGAGCTACAAGTGCGGCGGCACTGGCAACCCTATCGCTCGCCCTCAATCTCATCGCTACGGTGTTTATATCCAAACACTCCAAATTCACCGCTGGGATATCGAGTATATACACTGGAAACTGCAAAATGGTTGAGAAATACGATACTTGGATCCATTTGGCCATCAATGTCGTCAGTACGGCGTTACTCTCCGGATCCAACTATTGTATGCAAGTGCTCTGCGCACCGAATCGAAAAGAAGTGGACAATGCACACGCTAGGAAAAGACATATGGCCATTGGTGTTCCTAGTTTGCGGAACTTGACACTTATCAGGAAGGAGAAGCTTTTGCTTTGGTCTCTGCTAGGCCTCAGTAGTTTGCCTTTGCATTTGATGTACAACTCCATGTTTTTTGGTTCGTTGAGCACTTGTGACTACAACATCTATTACGTTGCGGAGGACTTCCTGACTGGAGCTGCGTACGATCGTGTTGCTTTTCCGGACAAAGTCGAAGGACGCGATGAGGATTACATGGACACGAGTGCCATGCAGCAAAGACTTCAGCAAAACAACGGCACATGGCAAAAACTCAGCAATGCAGAATGTATTTCTGCATATGCGGTGGATACGCTCCGCGCGCACCGAGATGTTGTCATCGTCGTCGAACCACAAAACACAACGAGGAAAGGTTCAATGGTGTCCAGAGATCGCTATCGCTTCAACTTCAACAGCGAATTGGAGATGGACTACTACAACCCCTACGATTGGATCTGTGTAGACCCCATGCTGGCGGAGAAGTTCATCGCGCAGGGTTGGAGCTTATCCTACCGCTGTTATCAGACCATCCCACAACTCAAGAAGATTGCTGATCAGTGGTCTCCTCGCTATTACGACGCTCGATATCGTATGAGTGAGATGATGGAGGGAAAGTGCAGTCTTAACTTCTCGCTCGCAATCGCAGTCGTGGTTATGATTTGTAATGTGGTCAAGATATTTTGTATGAGTTATGTGGCTTGGGGCATCAAAGACTCCCCGTTGATAACTGTGGGTGATGCGGTTGCTTCTTTTCTTCGACGAACAGATAGTACGACAAGAGGTGCTTGTTTGATAGACGGCACATACTTCCAACAACACTGGCGCGATGACGGAGATGACGATCACGGCATTTCCAGCACCGAAAGACGGTACATCCTGGGCAGCGAGCCCATGGTCTTGGAGGGAAGATCACGGCGTCTGAAGGATGCAGCGAGTAAAGGCAGATGGTTCAGTATGGCTGGACTGCTTTCAGCCGCTCTGATCATCGTTGCGGGTCTGTTGGCATACGGAATTGAGCACCTCAAGACTTCTGATAGGAGTATGTCGGCGCTCTGGGCGATGGGTTTCGGAACAGTACGTGAAGAATCGCTGTAAGTAATTCCGCAGGTGCGATCGTCAAATGAGAAAGGTTGTGGTAGTTTCCTAACCTTTGTGTTGCAGAATCGGTGGCTCGGGCTGGCATATGCCATCTGTCACTGCAGCTGTCATCGTGGCCAATTTACCGCAAGTCATGCTCTCGTTTCTTTACCTGCTGTTTAATGGTCTTCTCACTGCCATGCTCGCGGCGCGGGAGTGGAGCCATTATGCTCAAGAACGAAAGCCTCTGCGAGTATCAACACCAAAAGGAATGCAGCGGTCAACATACTTCCTCTCGTTACCTTTTCGATTTGCATCTCCCCTCTTGGTCCTCTCGGGGGCTTTGCACTGGCTCGTCTCGCAGAGTCTTTTCTTGGCTAGCATCACCACAGAGCTGCGTGATGGAAGGACTTTAGCCGAGGACACCGTGTCGACATGTGGCTATAGTCCAATAGCCATGGTATTGACGCTTTCTGTTGGTTGTTTGATGCTTGTTGGCATTGTTGGTGTCGGCTTTTGGAAAGTCTCCGCGGACTTACCGATTGTTGGCAGCTGTAGCGCTGCCATCTCAGCTGCGTGCCATCCACCTCCAGGTCAGGAGAATGCGCACTTGTTGCCGTTGCAGTGGGGCGTGATACCTCGAGCAGACGGAGACGAAGTTAGCCATTGCTCATTCTCCGCCGAGGAGGTTGAGGCTCCTGTCGCAGGTGCCAAGTATGCATGAGATCAAACTGCGTTCAACACCACTTGACGGCGATGTCCAGTGTGTTTTCAAGATCTATGTACTCGAGTAAATATGCATGAACCGCTTGTGGCCATCTTTTGTTTGTATCGGCCCGGTAAATATTCCCGTGTTTGTGATGGCGCTGTCGAACATGTTGAAATTTGAAAGTGATGGCTTGCTGCCAACCTTGGCTTGCTGTTCAAGCAAAGGATGAAGAGGGCGGTCGTCACCCGTAGTCCACAAAGCCCTAAGCGTACGGACGTAGAGTTCAGGTCTTGACCATGAACATGCAAGCCGGTGGTGGATACGCTCTGCGAATTACTCATTGAAGCGCCACAGGGTAGGTATAGACGGACGTTGACGTTTGTATGGGACATTACGCGATCTTCCGTTCAACCTGATCTCTGTGTTTACGCTACGTTCGACGGCTATTGCGACTCGGCACTGTCGCCGCAAACGGGTTTCTCTCCACATCATTTTGGATATTGAGCTCGAGTCAAGGGAAGGAGATGAGATGAGCCTCGATGAGCCCATTTGACGATATCCAGCCACCACGAAATCGAGACCAACTTTTGCCAAAGCATGTTCATGGTAGCAACGTCAGGACCCAAGTGAATGATCCTTCATAAAGGCTCTTCTCACCGAGACGAGCGAGCGGCAGGAGCTTGGCCCGTCGAGATGACTGCATCCTCCGATCGGATCGTACAAGAAAAGCAGATGGCGGGTGGTCACCTCATCCGTGTCGACATTATAACACGTAGCATCATAACGAGTGTCGGGAGTCTGTCGCCGACGTGTCGAAGAGAGTTGTGTTTCACGGGTTCCTGCGTACGGGAACATGATGCAAAGACCCAGGCGAGAGGGTCGAGGTCCTGTCGAGATATCCCGAGCGAGACAAGTCGCAGTGCACGACAGCGCGGCTGGCGGGCTTGTGCATGGCACCTGAACTTCCGAAGTAAGGGACTGTACCTCGAAGGCTCGAACGCAACGGTGCCGGAGCCGCCCGCTGTTGCGAGGTCGAAGTGCGACGCCGGTATTAAGCGGACCTGTTTTTTTAGCCGCACCCCCCCTTCGATTCCTTACCAAAAACACGGGGTTTCCGTATGTTTAGACCCCCTGTTCGAACAACACTACGGAAAAAACTCATTAGAGCCTTCCACTAGGCACGAAAACTTGAGTTTTTTTTAGATTCCCCGATTCTTCTCCGGATTTCC